>ERZ778503.1212-NODE-1212-length-18864-cov-5.809081_pt1 | contig 18864 bp, 16 predicted proteins | sample MGYA00510047_ERZ778503 | MGnify/ENA primary metagenome ERZ778503 (study PRJEB29527, sample SAMN07138965) | mouse gut metagenome | material: feces | host: mouse | place: China:Nanjing | collected 2016-01-25 ... | reverse complement strand
TAGATTTCAATGGCAGTCAGAGAGCCACCTTGCAGGTGAGGTCGCCTGCCTTGACGATATAGACCCCGTGCGCGCCCGGAGCGAACTGCGACGTACCCGCAGCAATGGTCTCACTCGACACGAGCTGACCAAGGATGGTGAACACCTTTACCTGAAGCGGCCTCGAAGAGGAGATGATGATGACTCCTCGCGCGGTCTTTATCTCCGTTTCAGAATCCCTGACCACATATCTGGCATCCGACCGCTCGGTCTTCAAGGCCTCCCAGCTCTTGGACGCACCCATAGCGGCCACAGGAGCGCAAAGCAGCATCCCGCAGCAGACCAAAGATATGAGCAATCGAAATTTCATTGTGTTGGGTTCTGACTATTAGAGCGTTGACCGTCAAGCCGGATTCAAGACCCCGCTTTATTCGGCAAAAGTAATAAATCTCTACCAAACAGACAAGAAAACCGTCCGAAAGTTTCATTCGCATCCCGAAAATCCACTACAGTTTTTAAAATCCACACAAACCACAAAGACCATTATCGGTTATACCAAAACTTGGTCTATATGGTCGCTGTGGTTCTTTCAAATCCACACAAACAGCAAAGACCATTATCGGTTATACCAAAACTTGGTCTATATGGTCGCCGTGGTTCTTTCAAATCCACACAAACAGCAAAGACCACTATCGGTTATACCAAAACTTGGTCTATATGGTCGCCGTGGTTCTTTTAAATCCACACAAACCACAAAGACCATTATCGGTTATACCAAAACTTGGACTATGTGGTCGCTGTGGTTCTTTTAAATCCAAGCAAAAACTGTTTTTTTGTGGTCGTTGTGGTTCTTCAGGATTTACTGCGAATCGTCGGGGAGGCGCGTTACAGACAGGAGGAGGATGCGGGCAGCCGACATCTTGGTTACAGTAATCTCCAAGTCGCCGATACAGAACGTGTCGCCTTGCTTTGGAAGCGCCTCAAGATTTACCAGAATATAGCCCGCAATTGTATGATAATCATCCGATTCGCGTATGCCGAGATGGAATTTCTCGTTAATCAGCTCAATCTCCACACGTCCTGAGAACTCATACGTGTCCGGCCCTGTCTGCCGGGCCACAAGAGTCTTCTTGTCATGCTCGTCCTCGATTTCGCCGAATATCTCCTCCACGAGGTCTTCAAGCGTGGCAAGACCGGCAGTGCCGCCGAACTCGTCCACCACTATGACGAGCGACTTCTTTTGGGCAAGCATACGGCGCATCATCTTGTTGGCAAGCATAGTCTCCGGAGTGAATATCACCGGCTTGAGATGCTGTTTCCAATCAGACTCACGCTTGAAAATCTCATCGATGTGGATATATCCCACTATGTCGTCTATGTCTTCACGATAGACTACTATTTTGGACAGCCCGGTAGAGATGAATTTCTGGAGCAGTTCTTCGCGCGAAGTCCCTTCCAGGCTCACGGCCACTATTTCATTGCGCGGAATCATGCATTCGGCCATCTGCGTGTCCTTGAAGTCTATGGCATTGCGGAATATCTTGACCTCATTCTCTATATCAGTGTGCGTCGCCTTGCTTTCGAGCTGTTGCTGGATATAATCATCAAGCTGGTCTATTGTGAGAAGCCCAGACGTCGCCGCCGCCTCACCCTTGATGCCGAACAGCCTCATCAGCCCTTTGGAAATCAACGATATGAACAATGACACCGGATAAAGCACTACGTAAATCAGAAACAACGGCAACGAAAGCAGACGCATCATGAAATTGGGGTTGATGCGGAAAGTCGCCTTCGGCAGGAACTCGCCTGTAACGAGGATTATGAGCGTGGAGATGACCGTGTTGCAAATCAGCACAAGCCCTTCGTTGTGGAAAAGGTCTTCAAGGAAGGGATTTATGAGGATGGAAATCGTGATACCGTAGATGACAAGCACCACGTTGTTTCCCACCAGCAACGTGGAGATGAACATGTCTTCATGGCGGGAGAAGACATGGAGTATGCGGTCTGCCAGCCCGCCGCGCGCCGCGTCTATCTCCATACGGACTTTGCTCGACTGCACGTAGGCAATCTCCGAACCAGAGAAAAGGCCGGAGAAGATTATCGCTATGATCGTTATTATGATTGCTGTGGCTATTGTCATTCCTAAAAGCGTATTTGAATTTTTGTTCTGATTTTTACGGGCATTTTACAGAACCTTCCGAGCCTTGCAACGAGGCGAAATCCTGAAGAAAATCCAAGCACTCTCAAAGATTCAATTGCCGCCTTGCGGCGATGCGCTCGTTTCAGGTGATGATTCGACGGCCTCGACCGCAGCCACCGGCTCCATAGCCGGCGAAGACGATGCGGACGCACGTGAAGAGCCGGAAGAAAGCCCGGCACGGTCTACCGGGAATATGCCCGTAGGACGTATTATCCTGTATCCGGTCAGCTTGTCATTGGAAATGAACCCGTGACCCTCCAGCACATGCGTCGTCGTCTCTATATGGATGAAGGAATCACTGTAGATTTCCTGTCGGCGCTCGTCCCAAAAAAGCTGCTGGGTAAGGAACAGGTCTTTCGGAGCCTTGGTAAGCTCCACATTGCCGTCGAGCCTCCAAAGGCGCATGTTCTTGAAGTAACGGGCCGAATCGGCCGCTACCGTAGCGATGACCCGGAAAAGGGGATCGTACTTGCGCAGATAAAGGCCTTTCGGGAAACTCCAATAAGGCGTGTCGGCATTGTCGTAGACAAGCCAAAGAGGGCTGACTATCTTGTACTGCGTGATGCCCGAATCGGAGATGAGCGTGGAGACGTTCTCCGTAGACATGGTGGGCATCCTTTCGGGATTCAGGCGCGAAGCCACGTCAACCTTCTTCTCCTCGCGGCAGGCGGGGAGGAAAAACGCGGCAGCAACCAAAACCACAAGAAACGACAACAATGCCCGCATCTCCTAAAACACTGACATCCGAGACCTCAACACCTCACTTTATCTTCCGCTTCCAGAACCAAAGTTCATTGAAGTTGACCCCGAGCGTAACGTTCAGGTAATTCTCACTGATTAGATTCTGAGGATACGCATCGCGGTGGCGCCATTCCACGCCGAGATTGATGATGGTCTTCCCCTCAGGGGTCGGCAGACCCACGCCGCAGCCCACGCCGTATTCACGCACGCTGTTGCCCTTGATGCGCAGATAGTCATGCGTATAGAAGCCGCCTATGCGGTAGCTTATGCGCTGGCCGTAGTTGCCGCGAAGCCTCGGCACCACCTCCGCGCCCAAAGCATAACGCACACGGTTGTTGAAGTTCATGCCGTCGAAAATGACCTTAGGGTCGGCATTCGGATTCTTAGGATCCGGATCGGCATACATCGCCGAGTATTTAGCCTTGGACCATTGCTGGAAGGCGAAATCGGCCTCGATCATCAGCCTGTACGCCTTCTCATAAGTATAGTTCAGCCCGACTCCGTAGCTGTGGGGCTGATAATACTTCCCTTTGAGGTTCATAAAGCCCACCGTATCCGGTCCGCTTTCCATCGAAAGCTCCTGCACAGTGGCCTGCGAAGTGCCCAGCAACGTCTTTTTAGGCGAATAAGTCAAACCGAGCGTGAGCCGTGAGTCCTTCGACAGCCGGGCCGTGTACTGCGCACCGACCACGATGTTCCAGTCGCGCACCTTCATGACATGCTCGAAAAGAGTGCGGCCTGAACTTTCAGGCATCGAATAAACGTCGTTGGTGATGTTGCCGAAATTATACGATATGTTGAAGCCGAGCGCGACACCCGCATAGCGTCCGCTCAATCCGAGATAAGCCTGATTGATTCCTCCCGTACCCTGGTTCTCACGCGTGCCGTGGCGTATTTCATTGCCGAAAGCATAACCGACCGAACTGTAAGGGAGCAGGCCTATGGAGCCTCCCATATACTTGCATATCGGGAACTGCATGGTGATGTAGTCCAGGCCGCCACCGACCGAACGCTCTTTCGCGCTCCCCTCTTTCTGCCAAAGCATCGACACATCTGCACCCAGATCGAAAAGGAAAGTCAACGAGTCTATCGCGGCATAAGAGGCAGGATTCATGGCATTGATCTGCCTGCCGTTGTTCATGGCAAAACCCACGCCGCCCATCTGCCGCTGCATGGATGTGGCGTTGTCGCCCAATATGCCGTATCCGTACATCGAATAAGGCGTGGTAACGTTCTGCGCGCCGGCTCCGGCCCATATGGCGGCCACGACGGCCACGACGGCAGATATGCGATTAAATATCTTCATTGTAACTTAATATTCTGTTTAGTCCGATTGCTACCAGGTCGCGCACCATTACGGCCTGAGCCTTCCATCCAAGCGACTCCTCCACCATCGGCACGAGAGCCTCGGCATCGCCTCCTGTGAGCACCAGCCTTGCCGCCCCGTATTCCTTTGAGGCACGCCGGAAGCCGTCGGCAATGTCGGCGACCACACCACGCACGGCACCCGAACGCATCGCCGTCTCAGTGTCGTAGCCGAACAGAGGCACATCGCCCTGCTTCGGCACTTCCGGCAGACGGTCGGTATACTCGTGGAGCGACCGCAGACGGAGCTTGACGCCTGGTGATATGTTGCCGCACATAAAAGTCCCCTCGGAGTCAACCACATCGAGCGTCAATGCAGTCCCTGAGTCGGCTATGAGCAACGCTTCGCCGGGAAACATGAAAGACGCGCCCGCCGCAGCGGCTATCCGGTCCAGCCCGAGCGTGGACGGCGTGGCATAGCCTATCGAAACCGGAAGCGGCGTGGAATGCGTCATGGCTATCACAGGCCCGTCAACGACCTGCCTCAGGCTTTCCACGAAACGAGTGTCGAAATGCCCTACTGCGGAGTATATCGCTCCGCCAACCAACGTCCCTGACGCCAATGCCACAATCTCCTCTATCTGAAGCGATGAGGAGCACAGACGCGCCGCCACCTCCCCGTCCGTGAAGACGGTGGCCTTGGCATACGAGTTTCCTTGGTCCACTGTCAAGGTAGCCTTCATAAAGTCGCTTTTCTGATGCAAAATTAATAATAATAATCAGAAAAATCCACAATGTCGAATTTTAAATGTCCGATTCCGCATCACGGCAGCACTGCCGGCAGTCCCGGACACCTTTTCAATTCAACGTTGCCTGTCCTGCCCTTTCTCCTTCTTCTCGCGTCCGTAGATGAGCCATGCAGCCACAATCTGAATCACCGCACCGGCAAGCGAAAACATGATGGTCTCGCGCAGGATGGCCAGCGACCCCACCGTGGGCGATGCCGAAAACCGGCTTTCGTTGTAGAACCAGAACGCACCGCCGACCATGAAAGCCACTCCGGCCCAGAATTCAAGACGGCGCAGCCTCCGTAGACGCATGGACTCGGACGGATCGTTGGCCACGGCAGCCCTCGCCGTGGTGAAAGCCACCGCACCGGCGGCATAGACCCACTTGAATATCCCGACCATGACGGTCGAAGCCAGATTGAACAGCGGCACGGCGAGAGCCACCGCTATGAGGATTATGCCGAGCGTAGCCGCATGTTCGGCAATCTTGCGGCGCTTTTCCATATCTTTGCGATTGTTGTCAGATTTCATATCAGTATTGACGGAATTTTTGATGATTTGTTGCCACTCCCACCTGCTCTTTCTGCTCCCTGCACATCTCACTTTAGTATGTACACGTCCTCCGTAGGCCGCTGCATCAGGTACTGCTCACGCGCTATGTGCTCCAGACTTTCCGTGCCCTTGACTATGGCCTCGCGCTTGGCCTTGTAATAAGCCGCAGAGTCCCGGTTGAGCTTTATCTCGGCATTGAGTTCGTTTATGCGGCTCTGGTACTGCATATTGAGCTGCATCGAGGTCTCATCGTTGAAAAACAAGACCATCACCACAAGACCGCCCACAACGATTACCGGCAGATGCGACTTGCGTGAAACCCATAACGCCATTTTCTTGATTAGTCTTCCCATCGCTTGACAAATAATTGAGAAATGCAAAGGTAAGCATTTTCCGCCATACATCAATGACCTTACCATACCGCCATTCGCAATATAAGGACATTTTTGGTCTCATCGGGGCAAGGAATGCCGCTTTTGTCCACCGCTTGCCCGAATATGAAGAAAATAATCGTTTTTTATCGCCTGCTGCCATAACTTTTTCTGTCGCCCGATGTTATATTAGCACAAATGAAGTAAAACCAATTAAACTTCCACACAATGTCTGATCACCTTACATTCAAAAACCGTCTCCTCGGACTGCAAAGCAACCTCCTGAACTTTGCTTACCAGCTCACGACCAACCGTGACGCAGCCCAAGACCTCGTGCAGGACACGACGCTTAAGGTTCTTGACAACGAGTCGAAATACGTCGACAACGTCAACTTCAAGGGCTGGGTGTTCACCATTATGCGCAACATCTTCATCAACAACTACCGACGCCAGGTGAGAAGCGCGACAATCGTAGACCAGTCAGAAGACCTCTACCACCTCAACCTCTCACAGGAGTCTGGCCTGGATACACCGGAAGGCTCATTCGCCGCCAAAGAAATATCGGCTGCGATCAACGGGTTCGCCCCGGAATACAAAGTGCCGTTCACGATGTACATAGCCGGATACAAATACAGCGAAATCGCCGAAAAGATGGATCTTCCGCTCGGAACGGTAAAGAGCCGCATATTCTTCGCACGCAAACGTCTGCAGACAATGCTCAAAGACTACCGTTGACAAGAAATCAATTCATATAACCCAAAAACCTTCAGGGCGGATCCAACGACTCTCGGATTCGCCCGTTTTTTTGCCGAGAATGAACCCCACTGCCTTGTCCGGCGTTTTGTATTACATAAAAAGAAAAACAGAACAAACTGAAAAACACCAATGATTATGAAAAGAACATCAATCATCATCACCGCAGCCTTAGGCATAGGACTTGCGGCATGCGCAAATCCCAACAGCCAATCCGGTGACGGAAAAGCCGTGAACGACTCGACTGAAATAATAGTGAAGAAAGGCACCGACAAAGACACATTGTCAGTGAACCGTGCGGTCAACAAAGGCAAGGCCATTGTCAACGACGGAAAGCAGACCGTGGAACAGAAAGCCTCGGAAGTCGGCAACAAGGCTGAAAAGACATACGACAAGTCTAAAAAGGCAGTAACCAACGCCGCCGAGAAGACAGCCGACAAAGCCGAAAAGGTCTATGACGACTCAAAGAAGGCAGTAAAGGACGCTGCCGACAAGACAAAAGAGAAAGCCAAGGAAGGCTGGGAAAAGGTAAAAGAGAAAGTCAACGAATAACAATAAAAAACGACTGTGTTAAACACAGTCGTTTTTTTATAAGACCGTATGGGCATCATTTCCCAGGGAGGGCAAGGCCGTAGGACGGCGCTATCTCAAGCAGGTAGGCCCAGGCCGCGTCATGCTCGTTAGGTATGCGGCCGTCGAATATGGCCTCTTTAACCGCATTCTTGAGCTCTGAAAGCACCGGGCTGCCGGGAATGCCGAAATAATCCATTATCTCGTTGCCGTTGATGGGATTGTGCCATGTGCGCCAGTTGTCGGCCTCGTTGATCTGGCCTATGCGGACGCGAAGCTCGCCGAACGACGACAGTATGCGCTTCACCTTCTCGGGGTTCTTCGACGTGATGTCGGCCTCGGCGAGCGTCATAAGGTCTTCGAGGTCTTCCCCGGCATCCGTAATCATCCGGCGGACGCCTGAATCGGACACTCCGCTTTCGGCCACCGACTGCGGACGCATATGCATGCCGACGAGCTTGGCCACATATTTCATCTTCTCGTTTAGCGGCATCTTCATCCGGCGGAACATGCGCGGAATCATCTTCTCGCCTATGAAGTTGTGGTTGTGGAAAGTCCAGCCGAGAGCGCGGTCATAGCGTTTGGTCGCCGGTTTGGCTATGTCATGGAGCAACGCCGCCCACCGGAGCCATTCGTCTTCGGACTTTGCGGCGACATTGTCGAGCACCTGGAGCGTGTGGCGGAAATTATCCTTGTGTCCTCGCCCCTCCTTGGTCTCCACGCCCTTGAGCGCACACAGTTCAGGCATTATGAGCGGAAGGATGCCGCTCATTTCGAGCAGCAGGAATCCGACCGACGGCTTCGCGGAACGCATTATCTTCCCAAGCTCGTCGTTGATGCGCTCTTTGGTTATGATCTCCATTCTGGATGCGTTGCGCTTAATGGCCTCGAAGGTCGGCTGATGGATACGGAATCCGAGCTGTGTCGCAAACCGTATGGCACGCATCATCCGCAAAGGGTCGTCGGAAAATGTGATGTCCGGGTCCAAAGGTGTGCGCAGCAGACGAGCCTCAAGGTCGCCGACACCTCCGAAATTGTCCACCAGATCACCGAAAGAACTGCCGTTGAGGCTTATGGCCATCGCATTCACAGTGAAGTCCCGGCGCGATATGTCGTCGGAAAGCGTGCCGTCCTCCACCACAGGATTGCGCGACTCCTGGCTGTAAGATTCACGCCTCGCACCGACAAACTCAAGCTCCAGTCCCCTGTATTTCACCTGAGCCGTGCCGTAGGTCGCAAAGACGGAAAGGTACGCGCCCTTCCCGAGGTCGGCCGCCACGGCCTTGGCAAGCTCTATTCCTGAACCGACCGTAACGAAATCCATGTCGCCCGACGTGCGGTCAAGGAAAATGTCGCGCACGTAGCCGCCTACCACATACACCTCGCGTCCGGCCGCGTCGGCTATTCCGCCTATGCGGCGGAACACCGGATCCGCCAGTCTCTCCTTCAGATTCATAGCTCCTGAATCTCTTCGGGAAACGGAGTTATGCTCTGCAGGCCGTCGGGCGCAACGACATATGTGTTCTCCACGCCGACAGCCCCGATTTCAGGAATGACGAACTTAGGCTCGATGGCAAGCGTCATGTCTTCGAGAAGCGTGTCTTTGGAACGCGGCGTGATAGCCGGCTGCTCGTTCAGCTCGATGCCCACTCCGTGGCCTATGAAGCCTACCTGCTGCGTGTGGCCCATGAAGTATTTCTCCAGTCCATCTTCCTCCACAATCTTCATAGCCTCGTGGTAAAGGTCGGAAACAGGACAGCCGGGACGGCCTATGGCCTCCAGGCGGCGGAGTATGCGCCGCGAACACTCATGCGCCTTGACAGCAATCGCCGGTACATCGCCTATGCGCCATACACGCGTCATGTCGCTCTGATAGCCGTTGAAGCCTCCGTTCATGTCAACCATCACTGTATGTCCGGCACGCATTATGGAGCCGTCCGCACCGACAGGCAGCGACGGGTCGGTGCCTGCGCCTCCGAGCGCGAACTCGTAAGGAGTCGGAGCATCGGCGTTTGGCCCGTAAAGCACGCTTCCGAGATTGATCTCCATAAGCCGCCCCGACATGCGCGAATAGCCCAACGCACCTTCAAGACGCAGCACGCGCTCAATCTCCACCTGGAACTCGACGTCGGTCATGTCCTCCCGGTATATGTGAGGTATGCGGCGGTAGGCCGCAGCCTGGTGAAGGCCGTCAATCTTCATCTGACCGATCTCGTAAGCCGTCTTCTGCATACGCGCACGCCGCATCACCGGCCCGGCATCGACCGCGGAAGCGTCAGGGAAGACTTTGCGGAGGCGCATCACCTCCGAATACGTGAGCGCGTCCTCCTCAACAGCGAGTGTGGCAGGAAGAGGAATGGCGTTATCCTCCATCACAGACGGAATCTGCTCCGGCTTGCGGATGCAGAAAGACTTCACGCCTTCAAAGGTGTACTCCACCGGACGCACCACGAAATAGACCGCCTCGCCCTGCGAAGGGACATAAGTGTAGCCCCGGAAGAACCGGGCAGACGTATAGAATATGTTGGCGTTTCCGCTGATCAGCATGCCGTCGATCCCCGACTCCGCCATAATGCCTTGTATGCGTTTTATGCGGAATGAGATTTCTCCCCGCAATTCTTCTGATATGAAAGGATGCTTTTCAAATGCCATGACTTCAATGGTTTGAATTATTCTGATTTGACGAATGAGAGGCCGATTCTGCTGATTCCGGCAACCGGCGCGCCGGCATCCGGCCTTACCGTTATCCTGCAGCCGCCTCCGGGGCGGAAACCTCGGCGCAAAACCACCGACCTGCTGTACACTCCGTGGCTGCCGCTGCCGAGCCATCGTCCGCCGGAATCGGCAAGAACAACTTCTATCGTATCGGAGGGCAAAGCGACGCTGTCTCGCTCTTCGCCGATGACAAGCCTCAGCCTGTCGGCACCGTACGAATCTGTATGCCTGACAGTCAGCCGGAGGTCGTAGCTTCCGCCACTTTCTTCCGCAGTCAATGCGGGAGTGAACACAAGCTCCTCAAGCGGATCCCACGCACCGGACGAAGACGGCCCGTGAAACTCGGCGTATGCAGCCTGGCCATCCCGCCTGCAGGATGCAAAGAGAACCGCCACAAAGGCGAGCAACAGCAATCCTATGCCGTCATTCCGATTTGGCAGACTGAGAATCGGCCTGCGGTTTCGGAAGGGGCTTAGGGTGCTTCTTGGGTTTCTGGCCACGTTGTTCCTGTCTTTTAGGAGTCTCGTCATTGCTTTTGCCGCCCTCTGGCTGCTGTCTGGGCTGGGCAGGCCTTTGCGGATTGTTCTTTCGCTGAGGCTTCTGTCGGTTGCGCTGGCGACGGTCGTCGGCCTCCTTGCCCTGCGGCGCATCGGCCTTCGCCTCGCCTTCAGGCTGCCTTTGCTGCTTTGGCTTGTCGCCCTGCTTGTCCGCAGGATTGCCTTTGGTTTTCTTCTTTTTCTTGCGCTTGCTCTTGTCGAACCGCGTCAGAGAGTCCTGACCTATCATATTGACGAAACCTGCATCAGCCTTCCCCTCCCCATCCTTGGCAAGGGAAAGAGCCTCGGGCTTCACGCCCTGCTTGTTGAGCGCGATGACCTCAAAAGCCCTTTTTGTAGAGATGGTTACAAGATTCGCAGGCACGGATTTGTCGGTGGAATAAGTTATCTCACCCTTCAATATGTCGGTCTTGAACTGATAGAACTCGCCGTCGGCCGTGAGAAGCACCGCGTCCTTGGGCGGGAACTTGCGGGCGGCCTCAATGTAGTTGTCCACCTCATAGTTGAGGCAGCATTTGAGCTTTCCGCACTGCCCCGCGAGTTTCTGAGGATTCATAGATATGTCCTGGAACCGGGCCGCGCTCGTGCCTACCGACACGAAATTGGAAAGCCAGCTCGCGCAGCAAAGCGGACGGCCGCAAGGGCCTATGCCCCCGATTCTTCCGGCCTCCTGGCGTGCGCCTATCTGCTTCATCTCCACCCGGATCTTGAACGTGTCGGCAAGTATGCGTATCAGCTTGCGGAAATCCACGCGCTCGTCGGCGATGTAATAGAAAATGGCCTTGGCCCCGTCGCCCTGATACTCCACGTCGCCAATCTTCATGTTGAGGCCAAGCTCCTCGGCTATCTTGCGAGAACGAATCATCGTGTCATGCTCACGAGCCATGGCCTCCTCATACTTCTCGAGGTCTGACGGCTTGGCTATCCGGAACACTCGACGTATTTCAGAATCAGCCTTCAGGCTGGCCTTGCGCATCTGATGGCGCACCAACGGCCCGGTCATGACCACTTCGCCTATGTCGTGGCCCGGACTGGCCTCAACAGCCACCATGTCGCCCGGCTTGAGGTCGAGATGCTGGTCGTTGCGGTAGAAGCCTGAACGCGTGTTCTTGAACTGCACGCGCACCATCTCGGAGCCTTGAGGATCCGGGATGCCGCGAAGCCAGTCGTATGCATAGAGCTTCCCGCGAGGAGCCTTGGTGCATCCGCCGCAGCCGAAACTGCGCGGCGAGGAGGCCGGCATATCGGCCTCTGCGGCCTCCGTATCGCCTCCCACACCTTTGGTAACCTCCGGAAGCGGCTGAGTAAGTTCGGTGTCTTCAACCATGGCCTTACTTGGCATAACTTACGGCACGCGTCTCACGGATGACCGTAATCTTCACCTGTCCGGGATACGTCATCTCGTCCTGGATTTTCTTGGCAATCTCAGTCGAGAGCTTTTCCGTCTCCACGTCGGAAATCTTCTCCGCACCCACTATCACCCGAAGCTCACGACCGGCCTGTATTGCGTAGGTCTTGATTACGCCCGGATAAGAAAGGGCAAGCTGTTCGAGGTCGTTCAGACGCTTGATGTAAGCCTCCACGATTTCACGCCGGGCACCCGGACGCGCTCCGGAAATGGCATCGCAAACCTGCACGATGGGAGCGAGGAGCGATGTCTGCTCCACTTCGTCGTGGTGCGCCCCGATCGCGTTGCAGATTTCGGGCTTCTCCTTGAATTTCTCGGCAAGCTTCATTCCGAGAAGAGCGTGCGGCAGTTCCGGCTCGTCGTCGGGCACCTTGCCTATGTCATGGAGAAGTCCGGCACGGCGGGCCTTTTTCGGGTTAAGCCCAAGTTCGGAAGCCATCACGGCACAAAGGTTGGCCGTCTCACGCGAATGCTGAAGAAGGTTCTGTCCGTAGGAGGAACGGTACTTCATCTTGCCCACCATGCGGATGAGTTCCGGATGCAGGCCGTGTATGCCGAGGTCGATGGCCGTGCGCTTGCCGGTCTCTATTATTTCCTCCTCCACCTGACGGCGCACTTTGGCCACCACCTCTTCGATGCGGGCAGGATGGATGCGTCCGTCCACCACGAGCTGGTGGAGCGCAAGGCGCGCTATCTCGCGGCGCACAGGGTCGAAGCCTGAAAGGACTATTGCCTCCGGCGTGTCGTCCACTATGATCTCTATTCCCGTGGCGGCCTCCAAGGCTCGGATGTTGCGGCCTTCACGGCCTATGATGCGTCCCTTGATTTCATCGTTGTCGATATGGAACACGGTTACGGAATTCTCGACGGCAGCCTCCGTGGCCACTCTTTGTATTGACTGAATCACGATGCGCTTGGCCTCCTTGTTGGCCGTCATCTTGGCATCGTCCATGATGTCGTTTATGTATCCGGCGGCGGCGGTCTTCGCCTCGTCCTTCAGCGATTCCACGAGCTTCTCCTTGGCCTCGTCGGCGCTCAGGCCGGAAATGCGTTCCAGCTCCTCCCTCACCGAAAGGTGCATCTTCTTCACCTCTTCGGCCTCGGCTTCAAGCTGGAGACTGCGGTTGTCGAGGCTGCTTTTCATCCCTTCAAACTCGTTCTTGCGCCGTGCGAGTTCGCTCTGCTGCTGGTTGAGCTGATGCTCACGCTGCTTGACGCGCTGTTCACCGGCCTGAGCCTTCTGCACCTTCTGGGCAGCCACACGCTCCGCGTCGTTGAGAATCTTCATCTCCTCCTCTTTGGCCTTGAGAATCCTTTTCTCTTTTATCACCTCGGCCTCGCGTTCAGCCTCGTCCACTATGGCACGCGCACGCGAACCCGCCTTCTTCTTGCCCAGATAATCAGCCGCGAAATATCCTATTCCGGCAGCCACAAGGGCGATTATTATCCATATCGCTGTGTTCATCTTCTGCTTTTTCTTCTTATGGCATTATAGTAACCATAGTTTTCTGTTCTTTGAGTTTTCTCGTTAGCAACTGGTTTTGTCTGTCTTAATTCGTTTTTTTGATTGTTGATAAAACGGATTCAGGACACGGACAGGACCCATCGTATGCAGTGCAGGGGAATGGCGGCATAAGCACAAAAGCAAACCGCGTGCAAGGCGCCGCCTCAACGGGGACAGCTTGCCGCAGGCAATGAAAAGACGGACACCAGGCATCCGATGCGATCAATCTCCGCCGACCTGCTTGAGCATCAGGTCAAGCTCCTTGTCTATCTTTGCCGCTTCATGGGCCGAATCGTCATAACGGCGGCAAAGCGACAGGTAGAATGATGCATACTGGTATGCTATCATAGCAAGAAGCTCCTGCATGGACTTGCGCGGGAACTTCACGCGCCATTTCTCATACAGGTCGCCGACGTTGCGTTCCGTCTCGCGCACAAGGCCCTGTTGGTCAAAGGCCACCGTAAGCGGAATGCGTTGTCCGGCTATGTTTATCGTCATCTGGACGTTATCCTCTTTCTTCATCGCGGTTGAATGCTTATCGCCTCCGTCATTCCTTGAGCTGTGAAATGCATCGGTCGATGTCGCGAATCCATCCGGAAATCAGGCGGCGGCTTCTGACTATCTCATCAGGGCTCTGGGCCAGACGGTGGGATACAATCAGGAATTCATTGTCGGTCTTCAGCTGCTCCACCTGCTCTTTCAGCGCACGGTTCTCAACCGTCAAGTCCGAAATGCGCTTCTCCTGCTCCTCACTGGCACGCGCAAGGCTCTCACAACGAGCCGCTAACCCGCTTGCTTTCTGCCTTATGCTTTCGAGGATAGTCTGAAGGTTGACTGCCATTTTTGCCGGATTTTTACAAAATTAGCAATAATTTCCCGTCCCGCCAAATCCGCACTGCATTTTCCGACCATTTTCACCTTATCGCAAGACTCTACGCAAGAAGCGCGAAGCATTGTTTTTACAATCAGCAAGCCCCGCGGAAGCTGCATGCGCAAACTCCCGCAGGGCGTATCAATCCATATCTGCGCGGAATCACGCGCAACAGGTTTCTATTTCACAAAAAGCTTACAGGCATTCGGCCCGACAACGACCGTATGGACACCTGCCTGCACATCAACCGTATGATCATCAGACGGAACGGTCAATTCAGCCACAGTGAGCCCAGCCGCATTGACCACCCTTACGCGATGGCCATACAGACCGCGGATTCTTATGCAGCCTTTACCGCCGGCGACACCAGTGGAGGCATCGGCAAATCCCATGCCCGAACGTCTGTTCTCCAAAGCGCCGGTGCAATAGCCCTCGGCCTTGAATCCATCGGGATACACTGCTTCGACGGCATACTTATACCAGCCTTCATCGATTGAAGTCCACGCATCATCACGGAATGTCGTCTCCGTCCGGAGTCCGCTCTTCAAAAGAGTCGCCTCTGAGGTATTTTCGGACACACGATAGACGTTGTAAGACACGTCCGGCTCCTCATATCCCGTTTCAGGATTGAAATGAGAGGCATCGAGCCGAATCATGAGGTTGACATCGCCGGAGTCTCCGGCAAGAGGCGCATAAATGCCACTGTCAGGATCCACTATGTAGGAGCCGGGGGCATACACGCCATCTGAGGAGATGCTTGCCTCGGCAACGCCGGCTATGGCCACCATTGCACCATAAGGAGCCTCCAACTCGTAATCGAACCGGCACTCGTTCCAGGCGTTCTCCTCATTCGGAACTCCTTCCAGGCTCACAAGAATCTGAGGCCGTCCTGCCTCATTCAGTTCATACACATAGACATCCACAGTCTCGATAGGAGACGCCATGCCCTGGCCGCTGTGCCACTTCACCTTGGAAATCCGGAGCGGGCCGGCGAAACGCTTGGCGAGCATATAGCTGCCGTAGGTGTCGATGGTGATGACGCCTGCGGCCACACCGTTGTCTTCCGCAATCTCATAGTCGAAGTTCACAGGCTTCCATGCGATGACAGGGAACTTGTCTCTTAACGAAACGGAGCCTTCCGTCACGGGATTGTGAATCGCCTGCAGGTCAATGTCAAGGGCAAAAGACTCGGATGCGGTGTAAGCGAACGTCTTGCCTGCACGTTTGTAGCCGGTTGCATACACTTTCACATCAGCCTCGTCGTGCTGGTACAGCTTGGGGAATTCAAAAGCCCCGTCAGCGTCCGAAGTGGCAGTGCGCGTCTCCCATCCTGTGAACACCACTGCCGCCCCGGCCACAGGGTTGCCCTGCACGTCAGCTACGACACCCTTGAGCGGGGCTGAAGGACGTACAGGCAGTATCTGGTCAAGCACCGCATCGGAACCTTCTGACACACTCACGGAGCCTGTGGCATCAAGGTAGGCGTAGCTGCCGGTGGTAAAGTCCACGGCATAGTCGCCTGCAGGAATCCATTTGAACTCGTAATTGCCCCTCCGGTCGGTAACGGCAGAAGTGCTTTTGCCGTTCAGGGCCACTGTAACGCCGTCCACCGGCCTCCCCTCGCTGCTCACGTTGCCCGTCAGCTTCTGTCCGCCGTCCGTATTGAGCCTCAGGGTAACGCACGGAAGCATGCTCGATGCGAGGAAGGATTCCGGCTCTATCACGCCTGACGAGTTGTAGCTTATGGCAGTGCGCGGAATACCGGGAAAGTCTTTGGCATGGAAGGTTACGCGCAGTTCTTTCTCGTTGCCTCCGAGCTTATATGCAAGTATGGCAAGGTTGCCTCCGGAATAGGCGAAAGGAGCGGTCAGCTTGAGGTCAAGGCTGTTTTCGCCGTGAAGGAACGAAGCCTTGCCTTCGTAAACGAGCTGCATCCGGCTTTCCGGAATGTATTCGGCAACAATCGCATCGCCTCCCACATTGGCCATAAACACCTTTATGTCCCGGTCTGCCATGTCGTCGGCGGGATTGTTGTAAGTCCACGATATCTCATTCACCATCCCGCCGTCAATGCCAAGCTCATCGGCAGAATAAACTGATTCGGCGAAACTGTAGATGTCCAGAAAGCTGAAAGGAGCCACGGCAGGGTCTGAATCGTGTTCGTCGAATCTTGCGATGGCGTCGCCTTCGTTGAGGAATATCACTTCAAATGGCTTCGAGACATCGTTTCTGGAATTGACGTCGCCTTCCTTCTCCACAACTGCACGCAGGCTCTTCACCCGTCCGTCCATAGGAGTCCAGCTCAGCTCCACGGGAATGCTTTCGCCCGGGGCCACCGCAGCGTCGCATTCCACCTTGTCGAGCAGATTGTCGGCGTTGTCCAGAAGACTCACCGCAAAACCGCTCTGAGCCTCCTGCCCGTTGTTGTAGACATTGGCGGTGTACCGGTATGTCTGGCCAAGACTCGGCAGCAGTTCTCCCTTTAACTTGTCGTTGATTGCAAGATCCACCGCACCTACAGGCTCTATCTGGAAGGACGCGATGTTGAGCATCATCCCCATCCATTTGCCTGTATGGCAATACAGGCCCACGGTGTAGTCCCCTGTCTGAGCCACAGTGATCGTCTTCACAATGGTCTCGTCGGCAGACGTGATGCCAGTCTCGTCATATAAGACCTGGACATTCTGGCCTTCGGGGGTCAAGCCAGTGCCGAGAGTGATTCTGAAGTCCTCTGGAGACCATGTGCCTCCGGTTCTGATACGGCAGCTCATCTTGTATTCCTTGCCTTGCTCCATACGGATTGGCATAGTGATCAGCCAGTCGTCCCCATCGCCATACATACAGGAAAACGACATCTCGCCATCGCGGGAAGTCCATGTGTTGCCGTCGCCATTGGCATCGACTGTCAAAAACTGCAGACGTTGTGCCTGGTCGGCAAAGTCGGGATACCAAGGAGGCGTGATCGCAGGGCCTGCGATCACGGCATTTGTGCGCGACGGCTCTCCATCGCCTTTGTGGTTGACGGGCACAACCTCATATGACCACTGGTTGGCCTCGCCCAAATCGTTGTCGGAATATGAAGTGGCCGTGATGCCGTCAGTCATCTTGCCGTCAGGGAAGCGGGTGATTCGATACGAGAGTTTCGATGCGTCGAGATGGCCGCCGTAGCGGTCGGAGTCCGGGGCCTTCCAGTCAAGCCGTATGCCATCGCCATCAGAACAGGCGGAAAGGTCGGTTACGGCATTGGGGACACTTTCGCCGATATGCACGGAAGTGAACAATGAAGAGCCGCGCAGCGAACCTTGATAGCACGTGAAGGCATATCGGGTGTCGCCGTCGGGCAGCTCCGTGCCGTCGGTCCATTGACACTCGTCTCCGGGGTTTATGCCAGTGAGGGTGTGGACGAGCTTCCCTCCGCGACGAATCTGCACGTCCATAGGCCCGGTGAGCGTCGTGCCGTCGCGTGTAATCAAAGGAGCCCGCCATATGAAACGGATGCCGTCGGGAGTGCTGGCGTACTCGAGGCCGGCAACCTGGTTGGGACTCATGGCCGTCAGCTCCGTGAAAGGCACATATAAGCCGCCAAGAAGCGCATTGCTCTGAACTTTGCTTTTTTTGACCACTTCCCCGGTTTCAGGATTTAGCTCGGCAAGCCACGAATTGTCGTCGGTGTCATGGAATGTCCAGTACAATCTGCCATTGTCTCTGTCAAACTCCATCGACTGCACTTGGTCTGCCGCCGTGACAATGCCAGTCTCTCCGATCAATGTCTTTGAACCGTCGGAGCTGTTGATTTCATACAGCCGTCCTTGTGCGCTCATGCCGACCATCCTGCCCCAAAGGTCGCAGGCCAAAGCCATAAACGAATCGTAGAGCGGGCCTACGTTTTCATAAGAGCCGTCGTATGTTGAGATACGGATTAGCTGATGAGGCTTTGCCGAGCCAAGGTTCATCGAGTAGACGCCATACAGCTCGCCAGATGAATAGTCGAAAGTCATGTCTGTGCATCCATAGGTAACATCTAGGTTCCTTTTCACCACCTCAGCCTCGGGAAGACTGATGCCCCAAAGGCCCTCCATCATATTGCCCGCCACGTCGTCAGCGAGAATCACCCAATAGTTCCTCTCGGCATAAGCACCTCCGAAGAGGGTGTACATCAGAGGTTTGACTTGTTCAATAGTGGGTTCACCTTCAAGTTGCAGATTGTAGAGGCCGGGGCTTAGCGCATCGTTGCTGCCTGTGAGAAAGCCTGTGGCCATCTTGGCATTTATGGCCGGCGGCAAGCCCAATGACATGGCCATGGCCATGCCCGCAATAAGTAGTCTCTTGGTCATAAAAATCGTGGGTTGATGTAAAACTAGTTATTCTGTCGGCAAATTTACAAGATGCCGCTTAAATTGCATTTGACATAAGTCAAAAACAGGCCCATTGCACCAAATAAAGACAACTTTGAAAAGACACAAATCCCTGTAAGGCCGGCTCTCGCGAGGCGGCCTTAAGAGGCTGTTTAAAAATCATTGTTAAACGCAGAGTGGTGGATTTTTTGTTAA
>ERZ778503.1202-NODE-1202-length-18928-cov-22.212526_pt1 | contig 18928 bp, 20 predicted proteins | sample MGYA00510047_ERZ778503 | MGnify/ENA primary metagenome ERZ778503 (study PRJEB29527, sample SAMN07138965) | mouse gut metagenome | material: feces | host: mouse | place: China:Nanjing | collected 2016-01-25 ... | reverse complement strand
TGATTTGGCTGCCATAAAAATTTTATTGAATCAAATTTAAACAGTTTCTAAGATGTCTGTTTTCTCTGTCCATATTTTACACTGTTGTTTTACCCTATGACAGAGAAATGCTGAAAAACTACTACGCAAAAATGAAAAAAATTGAATAAATATTGTAAGTTGTTGTAAATGAGATTTCTTTTGCCGTTTTCTTTCTTGTGCCGGTTAACCGAAAAAGAACATGTAGACCCGATGGCAGCCCTCTTTGAGTGCTTTAAGTGCTTTGCTTATCTGATTTTTCACGGTATTGACCGAAATGCCCATCTCTTCGGCTATTTCTTCATATTTGAGTCCGTCGCGCTTGCTCATCAGCAGCACTTCGCGACATTTTTCCGGCAGTGAGTCGATGGCTGTCCATAGCCGAGCTTCAATAAAGGCCGCATCCTCGCGGTCATCTTCATCGATTATATCATCAAATTCCTCGTCGGTCGCCGATCTGTCGATGAAGCTTGCCCGTCGAAGCATATCAAGGCTGCGGTTTCTCACCATCATGAAAAGATATGACTTCACGTCAGCCACATCATGACCGTCGTCTCTCCGTTCGAGGAAATCAGTCAGGCAGTCCTGCACCACGTCTTCTGAATTTTCAGGACTGCGGAGATAGCGGAGCGCGTAGAGGCACAGAGGTCTGTAGTACCTTCTGAATATATCTTCTGCGCTGATAATCGGCTTCTTGTCCGTGATTGACATAAGGCGTGAGTTATTCTAAAATGTATTCCGGCTGCAAAATTATCCATAATATTCAATAAATTTATCCAGATTGTGGCTTTTGAACATGAAAACGTTGAATTTGTAGCCAATATCAGGCTGAGGGTCTAAATTTGTCCGGTGGAATGATTTTTTTTGATTTTCTATCTGATTCTTTGTAATTTTGCACATTGAAGTGCCGTTGGCTTCAGGCTGTTGCCTATCGTGTGCTTGAAAAATTAACCAATCCGGATAATATATATCTAAATAGAACCAGTTCTGCTATGTATAGAACGAAAACATGCGGCGAACTCCGACTCAGCGATGCGGGTCAGGAAGTGACCCTCGCCGGCTGGGTGCAGCGCGCCCGCAAGATGGGTGGTATGACCTTTGTAGACGTGCGTGACCGCTACGGTATTACTCAGGTGGTGTTTAACATCGAAAATGATGCTGCTCTCTGTGAGGCAGCCAATCATCTCGGACGTGAGTTTGTGGTTCAGGTCAAAGGCAAGGTTGCCGAGCGCACCAGCAAGAACCCGAATCTCCCGACAGGCGACATCGAAATCATCGCATCGGAGCTGAAGGTGCTCAACCGCAGCGAAGTGCCCCCGTTCACAATAGAGGACGACACAGACGGCGGCGACGACCTCCGCATGAAATACCGCTATCTCGACCTTCGTCGCAACTGCGTGCGAGCGAATCTCGAACTCCGCCACCGCATGGCTTTTGAAATCCGCCGCTACCTCGACTCCAAGGGCTTCCTTGAGGTGGAGACCCCGGTGCTCATCAAGTCTACTCCCGAGGGTGCGCGCGACTTCGTTGTTCCCTCGCGCATGAATCCCGGTGAGTTCTACGCTCTTCCACAGTCGCCACAGACTTTCAAGCAGCTTCTGATGGTCAGCGGTTTCGACCGTTACTTCCAGATTGTGAAATGTTTCCGCGACGAAGACCTCCGCGCCGACCGTCAGCCTGAGTTCACCCAGATTGACTGCGAGATGTCGTTTGTCGATCAGGAAGATGTGCTCAATATGTTTGAAGGACTTGTAAAGCATATTTTCAAATATGTCAAGGATATTGATTTCACCGATCCGTTCCCTCGCATGACATGGGCCGACGCTATGCGTCTCTATGGTTCTGACAAGCCCGACACCCGCTTCGGCATGGAGTTTGTCGAAATCAAGGATCTCACCGGAGGCAAGGGCTTCGCCGTGCTTGATGATGCCGAGTATGTCGGCGCTATCGTAGCACCCGGCTGTGCCGACTACACCCGCAAGCAGCTCGACCAGCTGACCGATTTCGTTAAACGTCCGCAGATTGGTGCCAAAGGCATGATGTGGGTCAAGGTAGAGGCCGACGGCTCGATCAAATCGTCAGTATCGAAATTCTACACCGAGGACGAACTCCGCGCATGGGCCGACCGTTGCGGCGCAAAGGCAGGTGACCTTATCCTGATTCTTGCCGGCCCGACAATGAAGACCCGCAAGCAGCTCTGCGAACTCCGTCTTGAGATGGGTTCACGTCTCGGACTCCGCGACCCGCAGAAGTTCTCGTGTCTCTGGGTCATTGACTTCCCCCTCTTCGAATGGGACGAAGAGACTCAGCGCTACTATGCGATGCACCATCCCTTCACCTCTCCGAACCTCGAAGATATCCATCTGCTTGACAGCGACACCGGCGCTGTGCGTGCGACTGCCTACGACATGGTTGTCAACGGCAACGAGCTGGGCGGCGGTTCAATCCGTATCCACGAGGCTGAACTTCAGGACAAGATGTTCCGTCTGCTCGGTCTCACCGAAGAGGACGCACAATATAAGTTCGGCTTCCTGATGAACGCCTTCAAGTTTGGTGCGCCCCCCCACGGAGGTCTTGCCTTCGGATTCGACCGTTTCGTCAGCATCCTTGCCGGACTCGATTCGATCCGCGACGTGATTGCATTCCCGAAGAACAATTCCGGGCGCGACATGATGATTGATGCCCCGTCGGCCATCGACGAATCTCAGCTCGAAGAGCTAAGCATCCGCATCGATCTTTCCGACGAAAAGAAATAAACCACGACCATGAGCGCGAAGCAATCCGTGACGCTTGCCGAAATAGTCGGCTGCATTGAAGACTTCGCATCTCCGGGTCTTCAGGAGAAGTGGGACAATACAGGCTGGCAGCTTTGTCCGCTATCGCCCGACGCGCTATGCACCGGCGCTATGCTCTGTCTCGATGTCACTCCCGATGTGGTGGCTGAGGCGGAGGCCGAAGGGTGCAATCTGATTGTCTCACATCATCCGTTGATATTCAAAGGACTCAGACAGATCACCGGCGCTTCCCCCGTGGAGCGCGCGGTGATTTCTGCTATAAAGGCAGGTATAGCCGTCTATTCGTCGCACACCGCGCTCGATTCTGCGAGCCACGGTGTATCGCGCAAGCTCGGTGTCATGCTCGGCCTTGAGTCAATGCGCGTGCTTGCGCCGCAGCCGGGAAGCACTGATACCGGTCTTGGCATAGTCGGGGAATATCCGTCACCGATGTCGGTCGACGGGTTCATCGCCCGTGTCAAGGAGGTCTACGGTGCGCCGGTCGTGCGCCGTTCTGAAGGGCCGGCCGGGCTGAAAGAAATCAGGCGAGTAGCTCTTTGCAGCGGTTCGGGCGGCGAGTTCATCGGCGATGCGATTGCAGCCGGAGCTGACGCATATATAACTTCCGACACCCGCTATCACGACTTTGTCGACCACGGAAGGGCTATTCTTATGGTCGATACCGGGCATTTTGAAAGCGAAATATGCACTAAGTCAATTTTTTCGGCCATAATTTCAGAAAAATTTCCTACCTTTGCAGTCCGGCAATCGCACGCCGAACACAATCCGGTGTGCTACGTCTGAAAGAAGAATTATAAAAATTCTACATATATACATATATGGCGATAGACCAAAATAAATCCGAACAGTCATTGTCAGTTGAGCAGCGCCTCCGCGCCCTCTACGAGCTCCAGACTATCCTTTCCGAGATTGACCGCATCAAGACCATCCGCGGCGAGCTTCCGGAGGAAGTGCGTGACCTCGAAGACCACATCGAGGGTCTCCACACCCGCATCGATAAGTTCCATGCCGAAATCGAGGACCTGCGCCTCAAGTCGGCCAAGGAGAAAAACAACATCGAGCAGGCTCAGGCTCAGATTGCGACCTACAAGCAGCAGCTTGACAACGTGCGCAACAATCGTGAGTTTGATTTGTTATCAAAGGAGATAGAATTCCAGACTCTCGAAATCCAGCTCTCGGAAAAGCGCATCAACCAGTATGCCCGCGAGATTGAAAACAAGACAGCCGACATCGCTGCGGCTGAGGAATCGCTTTCCGACCGCAACCACATCCTTGTCGACAAGCGTCACCAGCTTGAAGAAATCGTGTCAGAGACCAAGAAAGACGAAGAGCGTCTGCGTCTTAACGCAAAGGAAATCGAACCTAAGATTGACACACGCACTCTCACAGCTTTCAAGCGTATCCGCAAGAATGCCCGCAACGGTCTCGGCGTTGTCTACATCCAGCGTAACGCCTGTGGCGGATGCTTCAACCGCATTCCCCCGCAGAAGCAGATGGAAATCAAGATGCACAAGAAAATCATCGTCTGTGAATACTGCGGACGTATCATGATTGATCCTGAACTGGCCGGAGTGACTGAGTAAGGAATTTTATAGATTCAGTTCTCAACCGACTAAACAAAACTTAAAATAATTATGGAAAAGATTCTCCCTGGCAAATATGTCGAAATAAGCTATGATCTCTATGAAGTCGCTCCTGACGGGACCGAAACTCTTGTCCACAACGTTGTCGACGAAGAGCCCGAACGTTTTATCTTTGGAGTGACAAAAGGACTCATTCTCCCGCTTGAGCGTGCGCTCGAAGGGCTTGAACCCGATCAGACATTTGACGTTCCTGTAGCTGCCGGAGAGGGTTTCCCCTATAATCCCGACGATGTGGCCCGTCTTGACAAAGACATCTTTATGGTCGACGGAAAGTTTGATGCCGAGACTATCAAGAAGGACGCCTATATCCCAATGATGACAGGCGACGGATTCCGCATCACCGGCAAGGTGCTTGAAGTTACACCCGACCATGTGGTCATGGACTTCAATCATCCTCTTGTGGGCAAGGATCTCTGCTTCAAAGGCAAGGTCGTCACTGTCCGCGACGCTAAGCCCGAAGAACTTCACCCCACCTGTGGCGGCGGATGTTGCGGCGGCGGATGCGGTGACTCAGACTGCGGCGACAGCTCTTGCGGTTGTGACGGATGCGGCAAGTAACCTTCCGGCCCACCCTTAAATTTTTTTACGCTTAATCAAAACAACACCATCTACAACACATGGCAACTACTGCAGACTTTAAAAACGGTATGTGCCTCGATATCGACGGCAACTACTTCTTTATTGTTGAATTCCTCCACGTAAAGCCCGGCAAAGGCCCTGCTTTCGTCCGCACAAAGCTTAAAAACGTCAAGACAGGCCGTGTCCTCGACAAGACTTGGAACTCTGGCGTGAAGGTTAACGAAGTGCGCATCGAGCGTCGTCCCTACCAGTATCTCTACCGTGACGATATGGGCTACAACTTTATGCACACCGAAACTTTCGAGCAGGTAGCGCTTCCCGGCGAGAGCATCGACGGTGTTCAGTTCCTCAAGGAAGGTGACATCTGCGAAGCTATGGTTCACGCAGCTTCCGAAACTATCCTTACCTGTGAGATGCCTACCAGCGTTGTGCTTGAAATCACATACACCGAACCCGGCATCAAGGGTGACACCGCAACCAACACACTCAAACCCGCTACTCTTGAGACAGGTGCTGAAATCCGTGTGCCCCTTTTCTGCAACATCGGCGATAAGGTGCGTGTCGATACCCGCGACGGTTCTTACGTAGAGCGTATCAAGGAATAAGACTTTTCTTTTACGGGAATATATCTTTCCTGCGGAAGAATTTTATAGGAATAAAGGCTGCGGTTACATCTCATTGCCGTGGCCTTTGCTATTTATCTACAGTTAATACACACAATATTTTTTCTTGTAAAAGCGATTTGATAGATGAAAGTTTCCAGAATTTCAGACCACATACATTATATTGGAGTAAACGACCGCACGACATCGCGCTTTGAGGCCATGTGGCCTCTGCCTTATGGAGTCAGCTATAACTCGTATCTTATCACCGGTGCTGACAAGACTGCGATAGTCGATGGGGTTGAGGCGTGCTATGCCCTCCGTCAGATTGAGCATATACGCGATATAATCGGCGACCGCAAGCCTGATTATCTCATCATCAACCACATGGAGCCTGACCATTCCGGAGCTATAAAAATGCTGCGTGATGCCTATCCGGATATCGTCATCGTCGGTAATGCCCAGACTCTTGCGATGGTCAATGGTTTCTATGGTGTGGCCGACAAGACTCTTGCTGTCAAGGATGGGGACACGCTGTCGCTTGGCGCGGATGTGAACCTACGGTTTACACTGACTCCGATGGTTCACTGGCCTGAGACGATGATGACCTATTTTGTGGAAGAGGAAACATTGTTTTCCGGTGATGCTTTCGGCTGTTTCGGTGCTCTTGCAGGAGCTGTGGTTGACAGCGATATGGATACGTCTCGCTATTTTCCCGAGATGGTCCGCTATTACAGCAGCATAGTTGGCAAATATGGCTTGTTCGTGCAGAAAGCGTTGAGAAAGTTTGACAATGTGGCTGTCAGGACTCTCTGTACTACCCACGGCCCGGTGTGGCGTGACAGGATTTCAGAGGTTGTCGGGATTTATGACCGGCTCAGTCTTTATGAACCGCTCGATAATGGTGTCACGGTTATCTATGGTTCGATGTATGGCAACACCGAGCTGATGGCCGAGACCGCAGCCGAAGCTCTTGCCGAAGCCGGAATCCGGGAGATAGATGTTCACAATGCCTCGGTCTCAGACCTGAGCTTTATGTTAAGCGATATTTTCAGACACCGCGGTCTGGTGATTGCCGCTCCGACATATTCCGATACCCTTTTCCCGCCTGTGCGCAACGTGATGGAGGCTATTGCCACTCGCGGAGTGAAAAACCGGGATGTGCTTCTGATCGGTTCCTGCACATGGGGGCAGAAGGCAGTCGGAGCTATGAACTCATATATTGAAAGCATCGGAGCTGTCAGTGCAGCCGAACCCATAGCGTTCAAACAGGCGGCCACCGCCGTTCAGCTGCAGCAATGCCGCGATGCAGCCTGTGCGCTCGCAGCAAAACTTCTTCAATAAATTTTCTATCCGACTTAACTCCTCCGAGCTGTTATGACTGACAATATACCTGTTGAGCGGCATCCCTTTCCGCCATTTATCCCGCACGATGCGCGGGTGTTGATCATGGGAACTTTCCCTCCGAAACCTCTGCGATGGTCAATGGAGTTTTATTATCCCAACAAGACCAATGACTTCTGGCGCATCATGGGAATAATCTTTTATGGAGATGTGAATCATTTCCGTCTGTCCGACGGGACGTTTGACGAGGCATCCATCAGAAAGTTCTTGACCGAAAAGGGGATTGCCCTCCACGACACGGGGGCTGCTGTCAGAAGACTCAAAGACAACGCCTCCGACAAATTTCTTGACATCGTTGAGCCTGTCAATCTCGGAGCATTGCTTGCCGAGATGCCGGAATGCCGTTTTATCGCCACCACCGGCGAAAAAGCGGCAAGCGTGGTCGCGATGCTCACATCGTCGTCTCTCCCTAAAATCGGAGAATGGGTCTACGTGACATGGAAAGCTGACGGACGAGAACTTGAAATCACACGCATGCCGTCGACATCGCGGGCCTATCCGCTTGCGGTGGAGGCCAAGGCCGATGCCTACAGGCAGCTTTTTATCCGTGCGGGACTGATATGAGAGGTTGGCACGTGAAGTCCGATAGCAGGAACTGGGGCAGTCGGCAATAATCAAATTTGCACACAAATGGCTACTGATTAATCGGTAGCCATTGTTATTACTTATTAAATATGTAATTTTGCATTGTGAACCCTTTGCGGTTCTTCTTCATTATAGCAGTGTAATCTATTTTATCATCTGCTTCAGATGTCTTATTTGCGTTACTCACACATATAATTGTTTAGAAAATGTTTGATTTACTCCCTCTTCTGGCAATCTTTGATCCTGCCGGAATCATGGCGAAGTTTCTGGTCGCCGACCCGACGACTGTCTATCTTCTTGTGCTCGGATTTATGATTGTCGAGAGCTCATTCATCCCATTCCCTTCGGAAGTCATAGTTCCTCCGGCTGCATATCTCGCATGCACCAAAGGGGATGTCGATATCTTTGCCGTTGTCGGTCTTGCGACTGTCGGTGCGATTATCGGTGCGCTCATCAACTACTATCTTTCCGTGTGGATCGGACGTCCGATTGTCTATAAGTTTGCCAACAGCCGTTTCGGTCACGCCTGTCTGATAGATGAAGCCAAGGTGCGCCATGCCGAAGAATATTTCGATAAACATGGGGCGGCCTCGACCTTTATCGGTCGTCTGATTCCCGCAGTGCGTCAGCTGATTTCAATCCCGGCCGGACTCGCGCGGATGAATGTCGGCAAGTTCATAATTTTTACAGGGCTTGGAGCGCTTACATGGAATGTTGTGCTTGGCGGTCTCGGCTACTGGCTCGGAAAAATGGTTCCGCAGGACCAGCTCTACGCCAAAGTCGAGGAATATAACGACTACCTTACATATATAGGTCTCGGCATCGGTATCATCTGCGTAGGTGTCATACTCTGGAATGCCTTCAAACCCCGCAAACAGACTCCGACAGTCTGATTTCTCTTCCTTCTACCAGCTTCTTCCTATTAATTAATCTATAGTGCACATCAAGAGTTGATATGATACAAGTAGCTCCTTCTCTTCTTTCAGCGGATTTCGCCCGTCTCGGCGAAGCTGTCAGCATGGTCAACACAAGTCGTGCGTCCATGATACACATTGATGTGATGGATGGAATGTTTGTTCCCAACATCACTATCGGTTTCCCGGTCATCAAGGCGATAAGTACCATTGCCGAGAAGCCGCTGGATGTCCACATGATGGTGGCCGAGCCGGGTCGTTATGTCGACCGGGTGCGTGACGCCGGTGCTGAGATAATGAATGTGCACTGGGAGGCATGCACTCATCTCGACCGTGTAATCCTCACGATCCGTGATGCCGGCATGCGTCCGGCCGTTACTCTTAATCCGGCCACACCGGTCATGTTCCTGCGCGATATAATCCGTGAACTTGACATGGTGCTTCTCATGAGCGTGAACCCGGGCTTCGGCGGTCAGAGCTTCATCCCAAACACTCTCCGTAAGGTGCGCGAGCTGCGTGCTCTTATCGAGGAGACAGGCTCGGAAACAGTCATCGAGATTGACGGTGGTGTCAACCTCTCCACAGCGCCAGCACTCATTGAAGCCGGGGCTGACGTGCTGGTTGCCGGAAGCTATGTGTTTGGCGCTGACAATCCCCATAAGGCTATAGCCGACCTTATAGAACTTGATGTATGAATATCCGCGACATACGAATAGATAAATTCGATTATCCTCTTCCCGACGAACGCATTGCCAAGCATCCGCTTGCCGTGCGTGATGCCTGTCTGTTGCTCGTAAAGGATGGCGACGGCAATGTGTCGACCCGCATTTTCAGCGAGTTGCCTGAGCTGCTGCCTGCCGACTCAATGCTGGTCTATAACAATACCCGCGTAATCAACGCACGTCTGCGCTTCCGTAAGGGTGAGGCTTCGGACGGTGCGTTGATTGAGATTTTCTGTCTCGAACCGTCAGTTCCCGCTGACTACGCCTGTAGCTTTGCATCGACCGGACGCTGTTCGTGGATATGTTTTGTCGGCAACTCCAAGCGCTGGAAAAACGAACCTCTGCGCATGCCTCTCGTGATTGACGGTGAGGGGCTGACTCTCATGGCCACCCGTATCGCGCGCGAAGGCAACACGTCGGTCGTCGAGTTTTCATGGGACAATGAGGCAGTCACATTCTCGCGCATCATCTCGGCCGTAGGCGAGATTCCGATTCCTCCCTATCTCAACCGTTTGACCGAGGAGAGTGACTCGCGCGACTATCAGACTGTTTTCTCTCATATCGACGGGTCGGTCGCCGCTCCGACGGCCGGACTGCATTTCACGCCTGAGGTGCTTTCCGGCATAGACCGTCGCGGGATTCCTCGCCGTGAGCTGACGCTCCATGTCGGCGCAGGGACGTTTCAGCCGGTGAAATCCGATGTCATAGGCGAACATGACATGCACAGCGAGTTCATAGCTGTCGGCCGAGAGCTGATTGCCGAGCTTGCCGAAACCTCACGTCGGGTGATTGCCGTCGGGACGACTTCGGTACGCACTCTTGAAAGTCTCTATCATCTCGGATGCCGTCTCGCGAAAGGATTGCCGGCAGATGTGCTTCCGCAGTGGTATCCATACGATACCTCCCATCCCCAACTGTCGGTATCTGACGCGATGAAGGCCATATTGAAGCATCTTGATGAAACAGGTGAGTCTGTCTTTGTCGCTTCGACTCGATTGATGATAGCCCCGGGCTATCGGTACAAGGTGGTCAAAGGAATGGTGACAAACTTCCATCAGCCGCGTTCCACGCTCTTGCTTCTCGTCTCGGCATTCCTGCAAGGCAGTCCCGGCAGTCCTGATTGGCGTTCGATCTATGATTATGCCCTTGACGACCAGCGTTTCCGCTTTCTGTCATACGGCGACGCGTGTCTGTTTCTGTAAAAGATACCTGTTGTTAAAAAACGATGTGGCAGCTGTTGAAAAGTCCAACAGCTGCCACGTCGTTTTTTCTGTTTCTGTCTGTTAAGCGTTATCCTTGTTCTTATTGCGCATTATGCTGTCGACAAGTCTGTCGTAGTGGTCAAGGACTTCGGGCGACATGGTTTCGTTTACCAGACGGCGTGCGGTCTCGACCAAAAGGTGTGATGATGGAGTCCGTAGATATTTTTCATCAAGTCCCCATCGTCCGAGCCTCCAGCGGTCAAGTGCGTCGGCATCCTTGAATATCGCATAGAGTTTTTCGACTCGTTCATGATTTTCCGGGAATGCTTTGCGGATGGCTTCGATTCCGACTTTGTCATCGAGGTCGTGATAGCGCATCAGATAGGCTGCTTCGGGATGAAATGTGATATCGCAGTCCGGTTTCCGGCAGAAATCCTCATAGTAGACCGATGCGCGTGCACCGTGACCAGTGTCCAGATATTCATCAAGCCGGCGGGTGTCATGAAACACCGCTGCATGTGCGAGTATCTCAAGTGCCTCGGAGTCCTGTCCGTCCATCTCGCGGTTACCCATGTAGAGCGCGTGGAACAACACCCGTTCGCAATGGCCTTTTGCATGCAGAGGGCTGTCTGGCATGTTGAATTCCACGTCGTTGTAGAGAAACTGTCCCCATTCGGAGAATAATCGCGGGATGCCGCCCGGGAGAGATTTGTAAAATTCGGCAGGTGTTATCATAGTGTGGAGGATGGTTATGGTCTAAAGCTCCAAGGGATAGAGAGGTGAGGCTTCAAAGCGAGGCAGGGCGGCGAGGTGGATGCGTGGCTCCGGCGCGTCTGTGTCATTGAGACAGTTGAATCCGTTGCCGAAATATCTGACACCGGCGGCCGTGAGCGCCCTCTCAACCGCGTCGATAGCCTTGTGTGGAGTGTTGTTGTCGAGAGATAGATGACAGAGGAACACATTGCGCAGTTGTGGCGTGTAGATGTCGGCGAGAAAACTGGCTGTCACCCGGTTGTCGAGATGTCCGTTGGCTGCCTCGATGCGGGCTTTAAGATATTCGGGGTAGCGGCCTTCGCGTAGCATCTGGAAATCATAGTTGGCCTCGATGACGATGTGTGTTGCTTGGCGCATGTAGTGGTTCACACGTTCGCTGATGCAGCCGAGGTCGGTCGCGATGGCAAAGCGGATATCGCCGTGGGTGATGAAATAGCCTGAATTGTCTGCTCCGTCGTGCATCACTTCAAACGCCGTAATCTCGAAATTGCCTATACGGAACGGGAATTCCTTGTAGATAGGAGCGTGATAGTCCTTGATACGTCGCGACACATTGTGGCGGCGCAGGATGCCGTTGAGTGTCTTTGGCGTGCAGTAGACCCGAAGATGACGGTAGCGTCGCAAAAGGCCGTAGACATCGCGGATGTGGTCGCCATGATCATGCGTGAGGCATATCCCTTTGACCCTGTCCATCGAGATGCCGTTGCGGCGAAGGCTTTCGATTACTTTTGCTATTTCCACGCCGGCGTCGATTAGAAATCCGTTCTGGCTGTCTCCGATATAGGAACAGTTGCCGGAACTTCCGCTTCCGAAGCTCATGAAATATACCTTTTCATTGGCAGCCAAGGGCGGAAGTTCGTCAATTACACCTGCCGATTGTTGTTCACGCCTGATTTCCCGCGTTATTTCCTCCATCTTTTTGTCGGGAATAATGCGGAAATCTCCGTTTTCGATAGTATTGTCGTCAAACGGATCGAAAAGGCCCGGCATGCGTCTGCCTGTTATTTTGCGTGATTTAGCCAATGAGTAGTATATGGGTGTTATGTGGTTGTGGTATTCTTTGTTTCGGATAGTCTGACATCCGACAGTCTGAATCTGATAAGCCCTCTACGAATTCAGCAGGAATATCGTCGGAATCTTGTCGTAGTCATACTTCCGCTTTGCCCATTTTGACAGCGGTAGAGTCACGATGCTCTGCTGCGGGCCGGTGATGTCGGATGCGACACAGAGTTTAAGCCCCGGTGGCAGGGTTGAGGCAAGCTCGGCGATGAGGCGGTTGTTGCGATAGGGAGTCTCGATGAAAATCTGCGTCTGTCCCTCCCGGCGTATCCGTTGTTCGAGTTCGCGCAGTCGTGCCGTGCGGGCTTTGGATTCGTGTGGCAGGTATCCGACAAAGGCGAAACTCTGTCCGTTGAAGCCTGAGCCCATAAGCGAGAGAATAATGCTTGATGGACCGACGAGTGGTATTGTCTCGTAGCCTTTCGTCTGGGCTATTGCCACAAGGTCGGCACCCGGATCGGCGATAGCCGGACAGCCGGCTTCGGAAATTACACCGACGGGATGGCCTTCGGCAATGGGACTGAGCATGGCGGGTATTTCTTCCGGCCGTGTATGCTCGTCGAGCACGGTGAGACTCAGTGTGTCGATGTCGATGTTGCGGTCACAGCGCTTGAGGAAACGTCTGACAGTGCGGACGTTTTCAACTACGAAGTGCCTGATGCCACGGATTATCGTGATATTGCCGTCGGGGATTACGTCGCTCACCGGCGCATCGCTCATGGTCGAGGGTATGAGATAGAGCGCCGGGCGGATTTGCCGGGTGTTGTCTGTGGCTTTGATATCGGTCGTTTGCTTTTCAGTCATCATCCGACAGAGCCTTCAAGTGTTATCTGGAGCAGGTTCTGTGCCTCGACTGCAAACTCCATCGGAAGTTTGTTCATCACTTCCTTCGCATAGCCGTTGACAATAAGCGCTATAGCTTCCTCGGTCGGTATTCCTCGCTGATTGCAGTAGAAGAGCTGGTCTTCCGAGATTTTCGAAGTCGTGGCCTCGTGTTCGACAATGGCAGTGTCGTTGAGCACGTCGATGTAGGGGAAGGTGTGCGCGCCACATTTGCTGCCCATCAGCAGAGAGTCGCATTGAGTGTAGTTTCGGCATCCGTCGGCATCCTTGGCCACTTTGACCAGACCTCTGTAGGAGTTCTGTGAATGACCTGCTGAGATACCCTTCGAAACGATGGTCGAGGTGGAATTTTTGCCGATATGTATCATTTTTGTACCGGTGTCGGCCTGCTGATAGTTCTTTGTGACTGCCACGGAGTAAAATTCGCCGCGTGAGTAATCGCCTTTGAGCACACACGAGGGATATTTCCATGTGATTGCCGAACCTGTCTCTACCTGAGTCCACGAAAGTTTCGAGTGGTCGCCACGGCAGAGTCCGCGTTTGGTCACAAAGTTATAAATACCTCCGCGACCTTCTGCGTCGCCTGCATACCAGTTCTGTACGGTTGAGTATTTAACTTCTGCGCGGTCTTCCACCACGATTTCGACGATAGCGGCATGGAGCTGGTTTTCGTCGCGCATCGGTGCGGTGCAACCTTCGAGATAGCTCACATAGGCATCGTCGTCGGCCACAATCAGGGTGCGTTCAAACTGGCCTGTTCCAGCCGCGTTGATGCGGAAATAGGTCGAAAGCTCCATCGGGCAGCGTACTCCTTTGGGGATGTAGACAAACGATCCGTCGGAGAACACGGCCGAGTTGAGGGCAGCGAAAAAGTTGTCGCGGTAGCTGACCACCGAGCCGAGATATTTTTTTACGAGGTCGGGATAGTCCTTGACCGCTTCGGAAATAGAGCAGAATATTATGCCCTTCTCCGCGAGTTTCTCGCGGTGGGTGGTCTTGACGCTCACCGAGTCCATCACGGCATCGACGGCCATTCCTGCGAGAGCCTTCTGTTCCTGCAGCGGTATGCCGAGGCGGTTGAAAGTGTCGAGCAGCTGCGGGTCTACTTCGTCGAGGCTTTCAGGCCCTCTGGCCTTTGAGCGCGGTTCGGCATAGTAGCTGATAGCCTGATAGTCGATGGGCGGGATGTTGAGGTGTGCCCAGTCAGGCATCTTCAGGGTCTCCCAATAGCGGAACGCTTTCAGACGGAAGTCGAGAAGCCATTCCGGCTCACCTTTTTTTGCCGATATGAGACGGACAACTTCCTCGTTGAGTCCGACGGGAATGATGTCGGTGTCGATGTCGGAAGTGAACCCGTATTTATATTCATCAGATGTCGCGCTTTTGATGAGCTTCTCGCTCTCGTTGGCGTTATTCTTATCTTTTGTTTCCATTTGATTCATTATTCGCAATATACAACTTGGGAGACCGCTTTTGTGTCGGGAATCCGTTGGGAGTCCGTCTCCTTGTCATTATTTTCAGGGAGCTTTCCGTCATCCTGCCTGTCATTGACAGGATTGATTGCGTCGAGCACCCACGGGGCAAAGCCGATGACGGCTTCCACGGCCTTTCCGTCTGCCAGCCGCGATTGTGCGAGCAACGATGTCTGCGGAAAGACCACGATGTAGAGATTAAGCAGCAGACTGACGAGCAGTCCGTATTTCGCGACCGAGAAAGCCGCCCCCGCGATATGGTCGAGCGGAGCAAGCAGCACTACGTGGGTCAGTGTGTGGAGCAGCCGTGAGACAAGGATGACCGCATAGTAGGCCACCATGTAGATAACCGCGTTGGAGATTATCGAGACTGCGTATTTTGAAAATCCGGAATCCCACTCTGGTCTCTGTCCGAAGAGGATATCCTCGACAGTCGTGCCGAACATGCGGCAGGCTATGATGGCTATGATTATGGCTGCGACTGATCCGATCTGCGTGATGATGCCTTTACGGAAACCGAGCCACGCTGTCAGAATGAAGATTAGAAGTAGGATTATGTCGATAGCTGCCATGAAAAAATCGGGTTGTTTTTTGACTCTTTCCTTATAGTCCCTTTCGGGAAAAGGATATTCGATGCAAATTTAACAAATTATTCCCGAACTCAGTTGAAAAGATAGTTATAAAAATCAAACCGCACGCCGGAGCATGCGGTCTGATTGGATGCCGTTTCCCAATATTTGTTAATGATTGTCCGTGGCAATGGCAATCTTTTTTACACTCTATTGTCTTTGGTAGACTGTTGATGTACGCAATTATAAGATTAACAAATGATTAGTAGCGAAGACTGATAATGTCTGACAAAACTTAGATGAATTTCGGATTGGCGAGGCGCGAGCCGCGCAGGAAGTCGGCCACAGGCATGCGGCGTTTTCCTGGAGCTTGGAGGCTCAGGATCTCGATGCGGCGTCCGTCGCCGCATCCGACGGTCAGGCGGTCGCCTTCAATGATGATTTCTCCCGGAGTGGCCGACGGGGTGTCGGTGACGCGTGTCTCGAAGATCTTGACTGCTCCAAGTTCAGTGTCACCGTCGACCAATGTCGCCCATGCGGCGGGGTAGGGCGACAGTCCGCGCACGAGGTTATGGATGGTCTCGGCCGGGGCTGTCCAGTCGATTTTGCATGTCTCCTTGAAAATCTTCGGAGCAGGAGTGGCTTCCGTTTCGCCGAGAAGTCTGTCCTGTGGGGTTGTGGTGAGTGTCCCGGCAATGATGTCGTCGATGGTCTTGATGGTAAGGTCTGCGCCGAGCATCATGAGGCGGTCGTGCACATCGCCCACATTGTCGGTCGGAAGGATTTCGACACGTTCCTGTGCGATGATGTCGCCGGTGTCTATTTCATGCTTGAGGAAGAAAGTCGTGACCCCGGTCTCCGTGTCTCCGTTGATGACAGCCCAGTTGATCGGGGCTGCGCCACGGTAGCGCGGGAGCAGCGAAGCGTGGAGATTGAATGTGCCGAGGCGCGGCATAGTCCATACCACTTCAGGAAGCATGCGGAAGGCGATGACGATAAACAGGTCGGCGTTGAGCGAACGTAGTTCATCGACAAACTCGGGGTCTTTAAGCTTGACCGGCTGCATGAGATGGAGTCCGCGGGCTTCTGCAAACTCCTTGACGGGCGAATGATACATTTTGTGTCCGCGTCCCGCCGGTTTGTCAGGCATTGTCACCACGCCTACGACGTTGTATCCGCCGTCGACGATGCGCCGGAGGCTTTCGACTGCAAAATCAGGAGTGCCGAGAAATACGATTCTGAGGTCTTCTTTGTTCATCTGTATGTCGGATTATATCGGTAACTTAAACAGAAAGTATAGTTCAGGCGCAGGGATGAGGTTCGTGGCCCTCAGACCCTGCGCCGTGGGAGTGTCAGGCTTCAACTGTGTCAGACTTGGCAAAGTTGGCGTCGATTTCCTCGTCGGTGACCGAATAGTTCACAAGGTCGCCGGAGAGATATTTGTCATACGAGGCCATGTCGACGAGTCCGTGGCCCGAAAGGTTGAAAAGTATCACCTTTTTTTCGCCCGGCTTGAGTTTCTTGACTTCACGGATGGTGGCTGCGATCGCATGGCATGATTCCGGTGCGGGTATGATGCCTTCGGCACGTGCGAACAGACAGCCTGCTTCAAACGATTCGAGCTGTTCGATGTCAACCGCTTCCATAAGGCCGTCTTTCAGCAGCTGGCTGACAATAACGCCTGCGCCATGATAGCGGAGACCGCCTGCATGGATGTTGGCGGGCGAGAATTTGTGGCCGAGCGAATACATGGGCAGCAGCGGAGTGTAGCCGGCCTCGTCGCCGAAGTCGTAGCAGAATTTGCCCTTTGTCAGCTTGGGGCACGATGACGGTTCGGCTGCTATGAAGCGGGTGTGGCTTTTGCCTTCCTCTCCGGCAATCTTGTGGCGCATGAAGGGGAAGGAGATGCCTCCGAAGTTCGAGCCTCCGCCGAAACATGCGATTACCATGTCGGGATATTCTCCGGCCATCTCCATCTGTTTTTCAGCTTCGAGACCAATTACGGTCTGGTGGAGTGTCACATGGCTTAGCACGGATCCGAGCGCATATTTGCAGTCGGGTGTGGTGCGGGCAAGCTCGACAGCCTCTGATATGGCTGTTCCGAGCGAGCCCTGATAGTTTGGGTTGACGGTGAGAATGTCTTTTCCGGCGCGGGTTGACATTGAGGGCGACGGTGTCACCTGTGCGCCGTAGGTCTGCATGATGCTGCGGCGGTAGGGCTTCTGTTCGTATGAAATCTTTACCTGATAGACTGCAGCGTCGAGACCGAAGAGCGATGCCGCATAGGAGAGCGACGCGCCCCACTGTCCGGCACCTGTCTCTGTGGTGACGTTTTTGACACCTTCCTTCTTGCAGTAGTAGGCTTGCGGGATGGCTGAATTGAGCTTGTGGGAGCCCATCGGCGATACACTCTCGTTCTTGAAATATATGTGTGCCGATGTGCCGAGTGCCTTTTCAAGTCCATAGGCACGGACAAGCGGAGTAGAGCGGTAATATTTGTACATATCCCTGACCTCCTCCGGTATCTGAATCCAGCGGTCGGTGGTGTTGAGTTCCTGATCGCAGCATTCGCGGGCAAAAATCGGATAGAGGTCTTCGGCCTTCATCGGTTCGCGGGTCTGCGGGTTGAGCGGCGGGAGGGGTTTGACAGGCATGTCAGCCTGAATGTTGTACCATGCGCGGGGGATTTCTTCCTCGTCAAGGAAGTATCTTTTTCTTTTTTCTGACATAAATAATAGTAAACTGGGGTTATTAAGATGCAAATTTACTGTTTTATGGTCAGAAAAACACATTGCTTACGGATTTTTTAGCTTTCATTGCAGATTCACCTCATGTGTGACAAAATTTTTGAGGTAGCTAAAAAAAGCAATCGCCATGTTGACGGCGATTGCGGAGGGGTGTGTCATAGGCTTATAGCTAAATGTAAAGAATAGAATCACAAAGTAAACCGAGGTTTGATGATTAAATTTTGTCGTGTTAATAGTCTGTCGCTAATGTTAAAATTAGATGCAATATGAAGTGTCAAAGTTAAATGTATGAATTTATGTCGTAAAGATAAATATTTTATTTTAAAAAACATAAAATTCAGACGATAAAATTATTAAAAATCAGCGTCTTAGGGAATAGCCTAAACCGAATTTAGGGAAATCCCTAAGGCGCTGTGGATATTTTGCAGACAGCTTTGGTTGATGGAATTTTAAAGTCGCTAAGTTCACGGTCGATGTCGGAACGGCGCACGGAGTCGAGCGAATTGAAGGCGTTGAGCATGCGGTCGTATCGGCCAGCTCCTCCGCAAGACGGAGCGCCCTGCGGGCGAAGTCGAGGGCTTCGGCGACATGGCCTGTTTCTACGCAGGCGATTGTCAGCATGTCGGCAAACAGCGAGTCGCTTACGGCGACGGCACGGGTAAAGTCGCCCTCAGCGCCGGGTGTGGCCACGAGCATGTAGACTCTTTCCTCGTCGTCGGAGGGAATTGTCTGTTGTGGTTTGCTGTTCTTAATGCAACTGACGGCTACTATCGAAGTGACGATTACAATAAACGCCGTGACATGACGGAGAATCAAATGACGCATAGGAGTGTATATCAGGTACTAAAAAATATCCGCAGGTGGTGTGCAGTCCTTTATGGACGGATACATTCACTTGCGGATATTTGTCTGTGCTCGAAGCGGGACTCGAACCCGCACGGTCGCAATGACCAAAGGATTTTAAGTCCTTCGTGTCTACCATTCCACCATTCGAGCATCC
>ERZ778503.1196-NODE-1196-length-18974-cov-5.253819_pt1 | contig 18974 bp, 19 predicted proteins | sample MGYA00510047_ERZ778503 | MGnify/ENA primary metagenome ERZ778503 (study PRJEB29527, sample SAMN07138965) | mouse gut metagenome | material: feces | host: mouse | place: China:Nanjing | collected 2016-01-25 ... | reverse complement strand
AAGTATTGCTTTTCAAATTCCAAGTAATGCTTTTCTGAAAAGCGATAGGGTTGTTTTTCGGGTCATTCGCGCCGGAGCGGATAGTTGCCTCGCAGGCGTTCGAAGTCTTCCGGCCGGGCTTTCAGGGCATCGCTGTCGCGTCGCGGGTCGTAGCGCCTCAAGTGTCCGATGGTATCGCTGTCGTTGCCTGTGAGGGCCGGCAGGTGGCCTGCCAGTTCGGGATAGTAGGCAAAGCCTGCCGGCAGCTGGGGCGGCTCTATGAGGAAGTCGGCCTTGACGCCGAAGTGTCGCGCCACGGCCTGCAGCGCCATGCGTGTACCGTTGGCTTTTCCGTCGGCCGAGTATCCGGCTATGTGGGGGGTGGCCAGAAAGGCGCGGTCGAGCAGGCGGCGGTCAATGTGGGGTTCTCCTTCCCAAGTGTCGATGACGGCTTCCGACACCAGTGCGCGGTCGAGGGCGCGGAGCAGGGCTTCGGTATCGGTCAGTTCGCCGCGGCCGGCATTGATGAGGATAGGTTTGCGCCGCAGCCGGTTGAGGAAATCCTCGCCGGCCAGATGTAGTGTCGCGTCGGGACCTGTGGTGGTGAGGGGAGTGTGCAGGGTGATGATGTCGGCTTCGGCGGCTACGTCGGCCAGAGAGGCGGTGCATTCTTCGGCCTTGACGGGCAGATGGCTGTGGCGCACGCGGCCTTCGTGTCGCGGCGGGTCGCAGAGCAGGAGGCGTATGCCGCGGCGGCGTGCCATGAGGGCCACTTGGCTGCCCACGTGGCCGACGCCTACGATGCCCAGGGTGGCGTTCCGGAGGTCTGTGCGGCCTGCGGCCTGGAGCAGGAGCAGAGACGACTCCACGTATTGTGCCACGCTGCCGGCGTTGCAGCCCGGGCAGTTGCTCCAGCCTATGCCGGCGTGGCTGAGATAATGGGTGTCAATGTGGTCATGTCCGATGGTGGCCGTGGCTACAAACCTGACGCTGCTGCCCTCGAGCAGGCGGCGGTCGCAACGGGTGCGGGTGCGGATGATAAGGGCGTCGGCCCGGCGCACGTCATCGGCGGTTATGGCGCTGCCGGATAGGTAGACGGTGTTCCCTAGCTTTTCGGCCTGTCCGCGCATAAAAGGTATTTTGTCGTCAATGATAAGGAGCATGGCGGTGAGGGGTGACTGGTTATAAAATGAGGTGTGACAAGCGCACGGCGGAGTAGGCCGCCTGACGGTCGGGGCTGTCCGTGCGTTTGTCACCCTGCTGTCTGAGTGTCTTTTTTTCTTATTTTAGTTTGGCCGTTTGCGGATTGCGCAGGCCTGTGGCGCCGCTGAGAAAGGCCTTGGCGGTTCCGAAGTTGAGGTTGAGGTCGAGGCGCACGGGAATGTGGTTCTTGTCGTCAGTGATGTAGAAGGTCACGACCTCTTTTTCCTTGCCGTTTTCTTTTTCCACAAAGGAGAATACGAGGCAACGGTAGGTGGTGGAGGAATTTTCCATTTTAAACTTCTTCTTTCCGCGGTAGACGATGTTCTGCCACTGGCATGTCCGGCCGTCTGCCATGAGAAAGGGCATGCGGTGTCCTTCCTTGAAGCCCGAGGGGTCGAACGACCGTGCACGCAGGAGCATGCTGATCATGTCGTAGGCGCAATGCTCGCCCGAGTATTTCTTGCTGAGGGGCTTGTCGTTGTTGCGGCGGTAGGTCATTTGTGCCGTGCAGCGGTTGTCGGGATAGAAGTAGGTTACTTCGTTAAGGCGGTAGGTCTTGCCTTCGAGTGCGGCTTTTTTATAGTAATAGGGCACGAGGTCGAGGCCGCAGTAGGAGGTGAGTGTGTCGCGCATGACGAAGTATTTGTCAGCTTTGCCGGAACTGCGTGTGATGAGATAAGTTTTGTAGGCGGGCTGGCCTTTCCACTTTGTCTGTGTGGTGTTCATGTAGGCCGTACCGGCTTTCACCCATACGAACTTCCAGTTGAAGTAAAGATCATACATCAGTGTCTCGCCGCTCTTGAAAGCGGTGTTTTTCGATGAGCATTGGGCCGATGCGGCCGTGGCCGTGAGCAGGATCACAGCCAGGAGAGTGATTAGTTTTTTCATTGTTTCATCGTTTTTTAAGTGGTGTTGGTGTGAGTGGTTTCAGGAGCGTCCCAACTGCCGGTTGCGTTCGGCGTTGAGGTTGCGCGGCTTTCTTTCTTCATCAGCCTTCTGCTTGGTGATGGCTTCGGGCTTCTGGTGGATGAGGGGCAGCTCTTTCACGTGCCACGTCTGCTCTATGTCCCAGTTGGCTCTCACTTCAATGGGTGCGGGGAAGTAGTACACCGCTTCGGGCTGCAGTCCTGCGGCATAATCGCCCGTGTCCCAGCAGCCGTTGAGGTTGCCGTCTACGAAACAGCGCAGGTAGTAGGTGCCCGGTTGCAGGTAGAAGAAGTCCGCCCGGCCGCCTTTGATCCTCACCTGCCGCTCTATGTTGCTGTCGCTCTTGAGGAGCTGTACGGTGGTGGTGATGTCGGCTCCCGGCAGGTGGAGGAACAGCGAACCGTAGTCGGCTTCCTTTCCTACGTTGACTGCCAGTTTGAATTTGTTGTTGACTTGTCCGGACAGGCCGGTGACAGCGGCCGAATCCACCTCCAGTTCGTATTTCTGTCCGTATCGCCATTCGCCCATTACGGTGAGGGCTGTCATTACGCCGGAGGGCCTTTTCAGGCGCATGGGGGCGTCCACCTTTGTCGAGTCGACCAGCAGACGGAGGTGTATTCCGGCGGTGTCGAGGCGCATAACGGGTTCTTCGAAGGAGAGTCGGATGTTTTCTGCCGGTGTGATGCTGCGCGAGGTGTTGCCTTTGATGTTGAGGAAAACCTGCGGCGGTGTTTCTTCGGAGTAGTCGCCGCGTTTGTGGCGGCGTTCCAGCGCTTTCTGCCATTTCTCCATGGCTTCGGCCTGTTGCTTGAGGCGGCGCGCCATGGTCATTTTAGGCGTTAGCTCCAGTGTGTCGGTGCGCAGTGTGTTGTGTCCCAGCGAGTCGTCGTAGGCTTCGTAGGTGTAGGTCATGCGCAGCGTGTCCACCTGAGGTATTGACGTGTCGCGCAGCCAATAGGTGAGTGTGTCGTTGCCGGTGTTGGGCTGGTGCAGCAACAGGCTGTCGGCGTTGAAGTTGAGTCCGTGCACTTCGGGTGCCTTGGCTGATGGGGCGGTAAAGTAAATGCGGAACCATTCGGGCACGTCGCGTTGGGTTTTCAGGAAGTGGCGCTGTGTGTTCTTTTCGCTGAAAGCCAGCAGTACGAGGTCGTCGGGGACGTAGCGGGTGTAGTGCACCTGCCGGATGCTGTCGTAGCGCACCGTGTCGCGCCACACGGTGTCGGCCCTTACGGCGGGAAAACTGCGGGGTACGACCTTTTCGCCCAGAAAGGCAAGCATTTCGCCTGTGGAGAAGCGGAAGTCGCCGTCCATGTCCTTGAGGGCGAAGATGCGGTAGGTGCCCGGCGCCACGCCTTTGATGCGGAAACGGCCGCGGCTGTCGGTCTGTGCCACGCGGTCAAAGGGCTTTTTCGTGAAGGCCGTGTCGGTGGTGTCGGTGTGCAGGCCTACCAGAATGCCTTTTACCGGTTCCAGATTTTCGGCGGCCAGCACGTTGCCGGCCACCTCCATTGTGTCGAGGCTTTCGCCTGTTGAAAAGAAGTAGGTGAAGTTGCCCAGCGGATTGCCTTCATTGGCATCGACAATGGCATCGGAGAAGTCGATAGTGTAAGTCGTGTTCTCCCTCAGCGAGTCGATCAGTTCCACCGTTATGCGCCGGCCCTGCACTTTGATGTCGGGTATCTCTATCTGTGGCGGCGATATCGTTATTTTCTCCTGGGCGTTTTCCACCTTTATCAGTTCGTCGAAGGTGATGGTCACCTTTTTGTCCTTGGCCATTCGCTGCCCTATGGCCGGCGACATGCTTACGATGCGTGGCGGCGTCTCGTCGTAGGGACCTCCGTCGGGGCCGCTGCCGGGATTGGCGCAGGCCGTGAGGAGCATTGCAGCGACGAGGATGGCCGCTATGCGTATGGAATGGGATAGGGCTGAGATGTGGTTCATGACGGGGAAGAGGCGTTGTTGAGCGCGATGACTTGTTCTATGATGTCGCGGTTGTTGGCCAGCCGCGGCACTTTGTGCTGTCCGCCCAGCTTACCGCGGCTTTTGAGCCAGTCGTTGAAGAGTCCGCGGCGGGCGGGGATGATTTCGAGCGGCTGCAGGGTGAGGTTCTTGTAGCGTTTGGCCTCATAGTCCGAGTTGATGGTCTGGAGCGCGTTGTCGAGGCGGCGGGCAAAGTCATCGAGGTCTTGCGGCTCCCGCCCGAATTCCACCACCCATTGGTGGCGGCACTTTCCTCCGGCGTCCATAAACACCGGCGCGGCAGTGTATTCCGTCACAACGGCTCCCGTTTCGCGGCAGGCACGTTCCAGTCCCTGCTCGGCGTTGTCTACTATTAGTTCTTCGCCAAAGGCGTTGATGAAGCATTTTGTGCGGCCGGATATGACGAATTTGTAGGGCCGCACGGAGGTGAAGCGCACCGTGTCGCCGATCTGGTAGCGCCACAGGCCGCAGGAGGTGGAGATGACGATGGCATAGTTGCGTCCTGTTTCCACGCCCCACAGGGGGACGGCTTGCGGCCGTTCCGTTTCCAGTTCCTCAAGCGGAATGAATTCGTAGAACACGCCGTAGTCGAGCATCAGGAGCATGGCCGTGTCGGCGGGGTCGTCCTGCAGTCCGAAGAAACCTTCCGAGGCGTTGTAGGTTTCCATGTAGTGCATTCTTTCGGAGCGTATCAGGCGGCGGTATTGCTCGCGGTAGGGCGTGAAGGCTACGCCGCCGTGGAAGAACACCTCAAGGTTGGGCCATACTTGCTCAATGGAGTCTTTGCCGGTTATCTCAAGCACGCGGTTGAGCACGGCCATCATCCATGAGGGTACGCCTGATAGGTTCGTCACGTTTTGACGCGCCGCCATTTGGGCTATGCGGTCGCGCTTTTCCTCAAAGTCGGCGAGCAGGGCTACTTTCTTACCGGGTGTGCGCACGAGGTTGACCATCGGGTTGATGTTTTCTATCAGGATGGCGCTCAGGTCGCCCACCAGCGAGTGGGGCAGGTTGTAGTTGGGCGCGTGGCTGCCTCCCAGTATGAGGGCGCGGCCGTCGAAGAGGCGGCTCCCGGGAGTGTTGCGCAGATAGAGGCTGACGGTGTCCCTGCCGCCGGCGTAATGGGTGTCGTGCAGTCCGTCGCGGCTCACGGGTATGAATTTGCTCTTGTCGTTGGTCGTTCCCGACGATTTGGCATACCATCGCACGGCGCCGGGCCAGAGCACGTCGTGTTCGCCGTGGCGCATGCGGTCAATGTAGCCCTTGAGTTCCTCATAGGTGTTGAGCGGTGTGGCTGCGGCATATTGTTCGTAGTCCTTGGTGGCCGCATAGCCGTGGCGCGCGCCCCACTCGGTGTCGGCCGCTGTGGCCAGCAGGCGCGCCAGTACGCCGCGCTGGATTTCCTCAGCGTGGCCGGCATAACGTTCTATGGCCCGTGCGCGGCTCTTGAAGCCGTGCCGGAGCAAGTTGGTCAGATTCATGTCCGTACCTCTTTTTTTATCCTTATAAGGGGCAAAGTTAGTGCAAGGCGTGAGAATGGCAAAGCAAAAATGCAGTTTTTAGGTTTTTATACTGTGAGGATGGCCCCGTCTCCGCCCCCTCCGGTTAAGGGCAAGGAAAAGGCCGTTCAAGCACCGGGAGAGGGCATCTTGTACGGCCGGATGATGATGGACTGTCTGCCATGGAGCTATTTGGAGAGGATGTATAAAATTATGAAAGACAGGCAGAATATGCTTTGGTTGATGATTCGCCGGTAGAGTTTTTTCTTCAGGGAAGGGACCGCTCGTTTCCTGATGTGGAACAGAAGAAGCATGCAGAGCAGGAACGACATCGCCACTCCTGCGCCACTGATATCGGTGAAAATCGCTTTGCCGCTCCACCAGCCGATGTGCAGTGTTATGAAGCAGATGCTGTTGTATAATCGGCAAAACGAAAAGTACAATTTTCCAAAACGAAAAGTACATTTTTTGAGGTTTTTCGCTCCCTTTCGTCGCTCTCGTTTAACCGCTGTTTAAACGGTGTTTTATCGGCATTAAAATAGTTGAATTTCAGCATAAAATAATTCCTCGGATTGTTGTTTATCCGGGGAATTATTGTTACCTTTGTATAGTATTTTGGAGGCTTTCACTCCTATTTCAGAACGTCCCTTCTGTCGAATGTCGCGTATTTTTCGACCTGTGGAATTCTTCTCGGTCGCCCGGACATTATTCCTTTCAGACACCTTTCGAGCGTCCGCGCCATTGCGGGAAGCATCTCGCTTTCGTAGAAATCTCGCGGTCGCATATCATAATCAATCCTTACGATTTCCTGCTCGCAGATGTCGCCCGTGTCAAGGCCGCTGTCTGCCCAGAACCATGTGGCCGCAGTTATTGGCTCGTGTCGCCTGTATGCCCACTTTATACTGGCCGCTCCGCGTCCGTATGGCAGCGGCGACGGGTGAAATATAAGTGTCCCGTGGAAAGGCCGCGCTATTTCGTCCATGCCAATCTTTGTCGTCAGCAACGGCGCAACCGCGACATCCGGGATTACGTCACCACGCGCAATCTTGCAGCCACACTCGCGGATTGTCTTTTCTGCCGTTTTATAAGCCGCGCAGTCCTTTTGTCCTATGATCTCAACTGTCAGCATTGCCGATATATTTGAAAGCCTGTACCGCGCGGAAATGCCCGCCGTAGCCTGTCGAACACTTTCTGCGGCCTGGGGATTTTGACGCAGAGCGTTTCATCGATGCCGAACTTCGCGCCTTGTTGTCGCCGTAGAGCATTGCCCCGGTCTGAATCCATCTGCTTGAGTGGCGCAATGCCCCGCAAAGCTGCGGGTGCGACGTATGGAAAAACACCGGGAACTTATGGCCGCAGCGTCCGTTTCCGTCAAGGTGATACTGGCATACGGCGTTGAGGAACTTTGTGCCGACACCAATCCCCTGCCATTCGGGAGCAACCACAAGGCGCGTCGCCCGATATGCTTTGGCCGTAAACAAGGGTGCTACGGCAAGGTGGCAGACAGGCTCGCCGTCTATAACGCCGACAAAGTATTCTGCGGCCACGGGAAGCGGCAGATCTAAATAATAATGCTTCTTAAAGAGTCTTGGGAATACAGTTCCCCGGACTTTATAAATTTCAAGGGTGAGCTGCGGACGTTGCCGAAGGCAGTCACGCTCGTAGAAGCGTGCCTCCGCAGTATCATAGACCCAGTCGGGCTGTAGCCATTCGATTACATCATAGTGGCACGAAAGAAGCACTATCTGCCCGCCTCCGCGCCGCCACGTCTTGGCGAAAGCAGCCGCGCCGACCTTTGCGATCTGCCTGTCGATCACAGACGTGAATTCGTCCACCACGGCGTGAGCCGGACGCTCACAGGCGAGCCGGGCAAGCCCCGCGCGGAACTTCTCCCCATTGCTGAGGACGTGGAATGGTCGAAGCCATGCTGGGACATCTCCGAGGCCGACAGCCGATAGCATGGCGGTGACCGTGTTGAAATCCCCATCGGGTGCGATGCAGTCTACAATGGGAGCGTCGTCACGCCATCCCGAATATAGATCATAAATCTGAGCGTCGGGGAATATCCGGCTTCCGATGCTTGTCTTGCCGCTGCCCGAAGGCCCGACAATAAGGCCGATTTGCCACGGCTTGCCCTCTATGGGCAGTTCTGCGACGGTACTCCAGTTGCAGCCGTTTTCGGCATTGAACAGGCTTTTGACGCGGGCAGCGCGATAACTGTTGAAGTCGCTGCAACGATGATTTACCTCTACTTTCATACGCACACGATTTTAAGAGTGAGACCTTGCGCCGCGAGGCGTTCATAGACGGCCTTTTGCTCGGCCTCGTCCTTGCAGATGACGATAACGCCGTACTGCTGCTGATAAGTGAATTTATTTGCCATTCATGTTCATGTTGTTTTTTGATTGTATGGCAAAGTTAGCACCGACGGCCATGCCGGACACCATTTTTAGGGCTTATCCCGCTGCACCGTCGTTGCAGTCGGCGGAGAAGCGTTTCACCACATTGTAGACCGTGCGCTCGGACACGGCGTATCTGTCGGCAAGGACGGCCACGGAGTAGGTTTTCTTCTCGCCGCGAGCGGCCATGTCGAGGTAGTCCCGGAACATGGGCATATACCGCTCGTCCCCGGCCTTGTAGCCGAGTTCTGCAAGAGCTTGAAGCGTCTGCCCGCTAATTTTCAAAGCATCAAATAGGTTCATTCGAGATATTTTCGTAAATTTGCATTGCCAATCACATATACACGACAAACGCGAGCAACTGCGGTCAAAAGGCTTAACAGCCCTCGACTGCGCGGTTGCTCGCGTCTTCGTGATTGTATGTGATTGGCGTCCTACAATCTGGTCGGGGGCTGTTTTTTATTGCCCTCCGACGTAAGTTTTCGGTTATTCTGCTTTTTTCATTGCTTATTTAGTTGGGGTTAAGATTTTAACGCTTATCTTTGCGACGTGCATTTGAACCCTCGATAGATTTGCGATTTCGATTTCAAGTTAGTGTATGGTTCGTGCGGTATATGTAATTCCCTCTCACATCAAGTTATCGCGGCAATGGCCGCGTCCGACAGTAGGGATTGAGCATATTATAGACCCCGTTGAGATGATTTTGAACGAAGCACCGACAGTATAGTCAGCGACAACCTACAAGATTTCACAACAGAGCATATAACGAGCGACAGCCGCCGGGGTTTTTAGAGGAGCAGTTTTTCAACCGCCCCTCTTTTTTTGTGTCTAATCGGCAGAAAAGCCACGGCGCACCACGGTCTGTTTGTCGATTTTAACCCCGTTCCTTATCACGTCGCGCTGCTCGAACCACAGGCGGTATTTCAAACGCGCCATTTCGCCACCCGCGCTCTTAAAGGTTTTTCCGGCAGAGGCGAATTGCAGTGCGATCCGGGCATAGCAACTGGCCTGTGTCTTGGGCTTCGTGCCTTTCTTCGACGCTTTGACGCGAGTGCCGACAACCTTATACAGTCCGTTCCCGGCGGCGATTTCCTGTATTGTCCCGGAGGCCACTATCATGTCCTCACAGATTTTGCCGAGTTCCTTTCCGATAAGCGCGTTGTCCTCGATGTCTGTCACACCGATGCACTTTGGCACATACCAGTTGTTAGGTGAGGATGTGGAAAGTATCACGCCTTTATAGTGGACATATTGATTCTTCGGCTGACGGAGCATACTCTTTCCTTTCCATGCGGCGTTTGTGCCTGTCGTGCCGCCGGAGCGACGCTTTCGGCTGCGCTTCTTCTTGCGCAGGAGGACGAGTTGCACACCCTCCGGAATAAAGCCGTGGCGCACATACACCGTCGAGCCTTTCACCACCTTTATGTCGATATGCAGGTTTTCCGTCACGGGGAAGAAGCCTCCCCACGTTTTTGCCGCGCTGTTCCAATAACGGACATAGCGACGCAGGTCGGGCAGAATCTGTTCCTGGGTGATATTGTTCGCGCTGTGGCGGTAGACATTTATCGTGTACTCGTCCGCGCCGTTGAGTGTGAAACAACCCTTGCGGCAGTTCAGACGCACATTGTCCTTTTGGGCATCGAGCTGAACGCGGGTGAGGCTGGCGGTTGACAGCACGGTGAGCTTCTTGGCGAGGTCGCTGTTCACAGCTGAATAGTCGAGCAGCTTTTTCGCCAACTGGTCGTTGCTATCGATCATCGAGAAGCCGGAAGCCGGGTAAAGTCCCGGTATCCCCTTGGCGTAGGCGGGAACATATTCGGCATAGCGGTAGATACGCGCCTCGCGGTATGTCGTGCCGTCGGCCACGATATTCTCGGTGGTCTCCCGGATCTGAATGCCGTTGCCCGGTTTGGATGCTGCTTTGAAGCGCAGCACCTCGCCGTCGATCACCACCACGCCGTCAGTCGTGGCCGTTGGTGCGAGCAGTATGTAGCGTTTACCGCCTATCCTTGCGAACGCCTGTAAAAAGGTAATCTGGTCTTGGATGAACGACAGCCCCTGTGTCGATAAGGGATAGAGGCCATTGCCACCACCTGCGACCGCCGTCGATAAATATTCCGCTCTGTTCATTGCTTGAGTTTGTTGGGGTGTAAATCGGAGTTTTTGAAAGGATTCTGTATTGCTCGACGATAGCCTTTACTTTGTCGAGCTGTGTTGTGTAGATATTATTAGGAACGCGCACTATGAAAGAGTTCTGCGGCGCGTTGAGCCGCGCTTCGTCGGCGAGCAACGGAGTCGGGTGCTCCGGCGGCTCTCCTTCTGCGGGCTTCGGGTTCTTGTCCTCGTCCACGGCGAGCAACTGGTTCGGCATAGTCGGGTCTTTGGCATAGACCCACTCTCCCTCGTAGCCTTGCGCATCTTCTATCTCAAAGCCTTTCCGCAGATTGAAAGCGTCGTTAAGCGCGACGCGGAGATAGCAAACCTGTCCGTTGTGGCTGAGCCTGTATATGTGGTCGCCTCGCGCCTGCAGAAAGCGCGGGTAAAACCCGGCCTCACCGAGATACAGCGGCGAGCATAAGGCGCGGCAGAAAGCGAATATCCGGCGCAGACGCAGGAACGTCGGCAGCATGGTCGCTATCCACCTGTCAAAATCAATGTCGAAAATCATCATTCGGCAACTTGATAGGCACGGCCTTTGACCGTGAGGTTCTGCAATGCGTAATAGCCCGAATACGGACGGCGGTAACCCACGACGCGCGAGTAAGCCTCAGAACCACCCGCTGCGGCCTCTACTTTCACGATGTCGGCCACTCGCACTCCCTCGATTGACTGTATAGCGGCCATAAGGTCGGAGTTGCGGTATTCGCCGTTGAATGGCAGTCTGGAAATAACTCCGCTCACGGCCTCGGTGATAACGTCCTTGCCGTCGCGCAGAAGTCGGATGGCGGTGTAGCCGTCCGCATCCTGCCGACCGTTGCCCGTGGGCTGCGCCGTGAGTATGGCAGGGTCGTAAAGCACCACCAGTTCCACACGCATATTGTCGGCGGGTTCGTTCAGCACCTTTATAGCCACTCCCGCGTCCTTTATCTGCGAGAGGTAACCTTTCAATCCGGCGAGATCTTCGGGCTGCAGCGGTGTCGGCTGTCCGTTATTGCCGCGTGCCGCAACCTTGATGAACACCTGTGTGTTGTCCTCGGTGGCGACCGCGTATTTCACCACACGCGCCTTTTCGATGTCGGCCTCGGTCATGCCCGATGTGTCGTAATAGTCGGCCACCACAACGCCGTCGGTCATTATCAGATCCTTGCCGCGCATATAGGAGAGGGTCTTTGTGACATACCAACGGAGTGTATGCGGTCGCAGAGCCTCTATTCTCGCGTCGATCTCCTCGCGGTGGCGGTCGAAAAGTTTCTCAAGCAGCCAAATACAGGAGGCCACGACGTAGAACATAAGACTCTCCAACGACACCGGGGAGAAAGCCTTGTCAAACGTTTGGTTCTCTTTCAGTCCGTACCCTGTGCGGATAGCGTCCTGTGAGATAAAGGTCTCGCATATCTGAGCCTTTATCTCAGCGATAGTCCGAGCCATTGCCTCACGCCTTGTTGAGCGCGGCTATGGCCGAGCGGTAAGCATCGAAATCAATCTCCGGGCGCGGCGTGTCGCCGTAGCGTAGGTCGAGGTCATACTGGATGTCGGCCACCACACGTTCCGGGTCGGGAACGCCTATGTAGCGCATCTCGGAGAAGGCCACAAGTCCGCTGTCCATCTCCTTGCCCTGCATCGGTTCGGCGGGTGGCGGTGTCCCGTTCTTGGCGGCTCGGCTCAACGCCTTGCGCTTGCGGAACGTGGCGCGTTTGTCTACTTCGGGGATTGTTGTCTTGACAGGCTCGAAGTCCCAACGAACAATACAACCCCTTTTGCGACCGGTGTTGAACTGCTCAACTGCGGGGAGCATCTCCCCGCTGAAAACTCGTGCTGTCATTCGCTTTGCTTTTGGTATTTTGTTTCTTGATGCGTTTTTACGCTTGCGGTTCAGCATACGCTTCACCCGCTCGCGGTGTTTATACTTTTGTTTCAGAACTATCTTGGTGAAGTCCCACTCCACGACGATGTATTTGTGCCACACCTCGGCGATCTGCCCGCAGAAAGCCCGGCGCATCCCGTATTCCTGCCCCTGCCGCATAAGGCCGAGATAGGAGTTGATGCAGCATACAAAATGCTCGGCGTTAGCCTTGCACCATGCCGCGCCGCGCTCCTCCGCCTGTCGGTTGAACCCATGCAGACGGCACAAGGCTTTGCCGAGGGTGCGGTTGGCTATATAGATACGCTCTCCCTTTATCACCGTGCCGAGGAACTTCACGCCCTTTTTGTACTGCTGCAGATAATATTTCTTCGGATTGACGCGCACCTCGGCTGTCTGCCACAGATGCTCCCGGATTAGCGGCATAGCGAGCAATAGTTTCTCCTTGTCGCAGTCCACCGTCGCCGTGTCGTCCACATAGCGGTCTATGTCGAGGCCGAGGCTCTCGGTCAGGTAATGGTCTGTTTCATCGAGCAGAAAATTCGCCACGAGCTGCGAAGTGATATTGCCTATCGGCAGACCGTAGCCCTCCGGCACGGTAAACAGGCTTTTGTTCTGCGGCAGCTCCTTCCACTTGCGCGGATCGCCCTGCACTATGCACCCCTCCGCCGGGGAGTTGAGCAGCGTTATCCGTGTGAGGTACACAAGCGTTTCCAAGTCCGCGCCGTTGTACCGTTCCCGGATAAAGCGGCAAAGTTTCTCCGTCACCATCGCGCGGTTTATCGACATGAAGAAGCCTTTGAGATCGTATTTCAGAACCCAGCAGTCGCGGGTGTAGTTCCCGGATTTCTCGCGTATCGCCTCGTGCAGATGTTTCACGGCGGCAAGCGTTCCCTTACCCTTGCGGCAGTTGAAGCTCGCCTCTATGAACTGCGCCTCGAAAAGCGGCTCTATCCGTTGCGCTATCCACGTCTGCACTATCCTGTCCCGGAACATCGCGGCGAACACCTCGCGCAGCGTCGGCCACTCCACAAGGAAGGTTATCGATGGCTGAGGCTTGTACTGCCCGGCCTGTATCTCGTCGCGCAGCTTCAGCAACTCCCGCTCGTAGTGTATCTCGAACGCCGCAGCCGCCTCAGTCCACGCCTTGTTGCGGCGGCACTGCAGGTAGGCAGACAAAAGACTGTCGTAGCTTATGGTGATATGTCCCGGTTGGTTGTTCATTTTCCGATGAAATTCCGACACCGCCCGCACGTCGTTAGTGTTGTTTCTGTTGTTGTTGTTGATGTTGCCATTGTAGTTGACAACCCACGAGCAGTAATCTTCTGTGACTGACTTGTCCCTTGCTCTGAATGAGAGCGCACAGACCTTTTCATAAAAGAAAATCGCGCTTCCGTAAGCCGTGGCCGACGGAACACTCACTCTTAGACACCTCTTTTCGCTCTTTCAGCCGTCGCCTTGCGCCACGACCCGAGCTGCCCGGATATATCCGCCATAAGCTCCGACAGACTTGTCTGTTTCTGCAATGGCAACACGCGGTTCTCGTTGCAAAGACGCATATATGTGTTCAGCACCGTAAACTTTGTCAAAGCGCGGTCTATGTAGATCAGCTTCGTGTTCACATTCTGCTCGTCCCACGCATACACTATCAGCGCGATAAGATCCGTCGCCGCGTCGAGCGTCTTCTCCCAAAGCCAGCGACGCCACTTCACAGGCACATTGTCGCTCAACCCGCACATCATCTGCACGAGCCTGTAAACGCTCTTGTATGCCCCGGTTGTCGCCGCTCCGTTTGCCATTCCAGTTAATTCTTTAATCGTCTGCAAAGATACAAAAAATTTTTCGACCGGGCTTCGCCCGGATGCCGTGTCCCCTCTGCCCGGTCGCCCTTTAAGGGGGCGACCTCACCAAAGGAAAGAGCAAAGGTTTAATATTCAAAATGAAAAGCCGACACCGACCGCACGTCGAAAGGGTTGAGTCTGAGGTTGAGGTAGCCGATGTCGCCATCGTAGAAGACAACCCACGAGCAGAAAAGATCGTATTGAGTACTCGTCCACCAATACTCGTAATGAGTCCACGAAGAAGTCGTGCCGGGCTTTAAAGTCGGAAGAAGAGAAAAGGCTGTTCCGTCCTCGCCGTTGGCCTCTTTCATCAGGGCGTTAATTGCGTCTCTGTTGAGTTGCATTAACGATGCTTGCCCGGCTGACGGAAGCCACGATTGGGTGCGGTAATCATCTGCAAGTACCTCGCCGCAGAATTGTGCCGCAGGCGCGTCATTGCAGAAAGCTATGATTTTCGCCGTGTTCAGATTACCGTCCATGTCGGCGCGAGCCCGGTTCTGTAAGTCCTCCCACGCTTCTTTTGTTCCCGTGTTGTTAATTTTTGGCAATGCGGGGAATGCTTGGCCGTAGTATCTTGGAGCGCACCACTTGAGGCTCTCGCTCGATTTCGAGTTCTCTCCGATAACAAAGGCCGTCTCTGCCGTAGCCACAATAATGCCGTAGAATCCGACACCGTCGTATTCTTCACCATTTGCTGCATCTGCATCCCACGCGAAATTTTCTATTGCCCCCTCTGCATTAAGGTCTGTGACGTGCTGGGCAACGACTGGCACCTCTCTGTAACGCTCGTCGGGATCATCGTCATTGCCGTAAAAGGCGATGTCGCAGTATCCCAGCGCCCACACTCCGATAGGGAAACACCACAGATCGAGTGTTCGCGATTCCGTCGCACCCTCATACACAAATTGAAACGACGCGCTAAGCCCCGCGATTTGTGCGAACACCGAGTATTTATAACCGTGAGGAATGTCAAATTCCACCACTCCGTTCTCGTCAGCTGTGAGCTCTCGTCTGGGGCAATTTACACTCGGAAAACCGCCGACAGCGAATACGTCGAGCCACACCGTAGCCCCCGCGCCGCTCACGCCGCCTGTGCCATCATAGCCTCGCACTTTCACCGTCACGTGCTCCCTCGGTATCTCTCCAAGCACGTCCACTATCTCGCCCACGGCATCGACGAGGCCGACGAGCGTCCCGCCTACCATCTCCGGCGTGATTGATTTCGGCATTACTGCCCCCCGGATCTCATCCGAGGTTGCCCGCAGTTCGTCGGGCTTCCACTCCTGTTTCATATCGTTCTTTGTATCTGTTGTTGTTTGTGATTCCTTTTCTCCTTTTGCGTCTTACGAGAATGCCGCCGTAAATGCCCCCGCGAAAACCGCCGCTCTCGTCTGCTGCTTCCTCACAGGGTCTGCCGGGATTATCTCCCAGTCCGGCTGAATTATTATCAGTCGTTTGCCGAGCAGCCCCGCAAGCGTCTTTTCGCTTACAGCCGTCGCCGGGCATATACCCTCCGAGGCATACTTCCCGGCAACCCTCGCGTCCGCCACGTCCTCCGCCTCCCACGCTATCTCCGCGCCGTGGCTTATCTCCCCGGTCACGCTCAGTCCGTTGCGCAGAGCCAATGCCCACACGCCCTCCACCGAGCCTGTCGCGGCCAACGCTATGTCAACGAGGCATTGCCCCTCTCTCGCCAGTGTCTTCATTCCACAGTGATTTTTCCGTTATCGCCCACGGCCACTCGGCTCATGGCCACCCCCGCCTCCCGGCACATCTGCCGCGCACGCGCAGCCCACATCCTTCCGGCAAGTCCGTGCTGCATCTTGCGGATCTCGCCGCCGAGCAGCGGGTGTTCCCGCCACTCCCCACGGTTCGCCACAAGCACGTGTTCTATCGTCTGTGCCTCAGTTCCGGCCACCACGCAGCCCCCGCCCTCAATGGCAAGGTCGCCGCAGTTCTCGTATGTCAGAAGTCCGTTCATCGTTCAAAGGGTGATTAAACGCAGGTTAATAATCATTTGATTCTATCACATATTCCGTGTCGCTCAATGCCGTTATCTCTATCACCTGGCGGTTCGAGTGTGTCATCTGCTTCGCCGAAAACCCGGTCACCACCATGTGTGTTATCCCGAACAGATCGAGAAACGCCGAGCTCACCTCCAGAGCCTCCGGCCTCTCCATTATCTCCCGAAGCTGCGCAACTGCCCGCTCCGGGTATTGGTCGCATATCCGGCCATCGTCATCCACGGCCACTATCCCCACGCTTATGCTCAGTTGATAGTCGCCGTCGGTGATATACTCCTTTATCGTCCCGGCGCGGCCTACAAGAGCCGTCTTAACCACCTCCTTCTGCAGGCTCACGTTCACCGTCGCGTCGTTGATCAGAAGCAGACCCTCCCCCGGAACTTTCACCACCATGTCCGTCAGCGCGGTGCGCCCCAACCAGTAGTCGCCGCTCCCGCTCCACTTCTCCTCCGCCTTGTTTATAGCCGAGCCGCCCTCGGTCGTGCCGCCCGCCATCGCGTAGCCGGGCAGTGTCCCAAGTTTGTAATCCTCCTCTTTCTGCGCGTCCCGCCCTTTGTTCGGGCGCAGCCTGTACGCCAGTCCCTTTGCCTGTATCGCAACGCCGGAGGCGATAAACCGCGCATTGATTATGTCAAACTTATATTCCTGCATAGTCTTTATTAAAGTGCATAGTTGGCATCGTTTACGGCAGAAAGCAGAGCCTCGGCAACTGCGTCCTTGATTCTTTCCTTGCTTTCGGAGAGGTTTGTAGTGGTTATGGTGAACTTGTCGATAAGGCGATCAATGGTGATGTTTATGTTTTTGACACGGTCGGTTTCCTTTGAAGCTCCGCCGCCGACACCGCCGAGGGCATTGCCTATCGGAGAGCCGCCACCAAGACCGCCGCCGTTGCCGACGGGGTCGGCGTCATCGTCACCACCGCCGGAATTGTCCGTTGGCTGCTCCGGGTGGTCTGCCGCCCAAGAGCGGTCTGCGGCTTCACGTCCGAGGCGGGCTATCTTGTCAAAATCAAGTTTTTCAGCAATCCAGTTGTATTTGTCAATGAACCAGTTTATCAACGCATAGAACTTATCACGCACCCAGTCAATGATTTTACCGAAGAAGCCTTTTATGGCGTTGGCAACATTCTTGAAAGCAGTGACAAGCGGCTTGCACATCGCGCTAACTTTGGCGACAACAGCGTTGACAACCTTTACAACAAAATTGCGTATAGCGGCAATCCACGAGCGGATTTTGTTCACGACAGCCATAAAGATATTGGCGACTTTCTGCGCCATCGACTTTATGGCGTTCCACACACCAACGGCAAACTCCGTGATTCTTTGCCATAAGCCCGACAGCCATTCCCACAGCAGAGAGAAAAGGGCTTTTATTCCTTCCCACGCCGTAAATACGGCCACGCGGAATCCCTTGCACTTATCCCATAACTGCTGAATAATGGCGATTACTGCGGCAATGGCGGCGGCAATCCACCCCACAATCGGAATGTTCATTATCGCCACGCCGATAGAGCGGCATACGTTCTGCGCGAGAACCTTGAAAGCAAGCCAGTAGCCGCCGGAGGCAGTTATAGAGGCGTTCATCAGCACAAGCCCGGCGCATACATTGCGGACGGAGGAAACGACCCCTGTAAACGCGCCTTTGAAATTCACGCTCCGCAGAAAGATGACAGCCTTTGCCGCGCCCCATATCAGAGGCACGAGCTGCGCGAGCGGCGTGAGTGCGCCCAATACAACTTGCGTCCATATACCGAGGTCGCCACAGCAGTTGAAAATTGAAATCTTGAAATCGTCGAACCTCGCCTGAACGCGGGCAAGACGCTCGTTGTAGGTAGCCATGACGATGTCGGCCTGATCTATCGCGGTAGTTGTGCCTGTAATGGCCTCCGTCCATTGCTGAACCTTTGGGACACCCTGCACGAGAGCCATTGCTGCGGCAGAGTTCTCTTTGCCGAACAATTTGCTGAAAAGCGCATCGTCGGCCATTACGGGTTTGAGGACTTGTAGACGTTCGGCAAGCGATTTGGATTTATCGGTCAGATCATTGACGCTGATTCCGGCAGCGGCGAGTTCCTCGCGCACATCTTTAGGAAGGAAACGGCCTTGAGCGAGCGTAGACATGACATTGCGAAGGGCAACACCGCCCTCAGAGCCTTTTTTGCCCGCTTTGTCAAGAACCTGTATCGCCGCATTCGTTTCTTCAAAGGAAACCCCGGCGGCTTTCGCGGCCATACCGCATTGCTCAAGAGCGACCTTTATTGCGGGCAGCTCGGCAGAACCCTCGCGGGCAGCAGCGGCCATCGTGTTCATCATCTCCCACATTCGGTCGGAAGCGGCCATAGGGTCGTCGAGCGACACGCCGTATTGGTTCATTGCCGTTGTCAGAACCTCGGCGGCTGCGGTCGCGTCGCCTTTCATCATCTTGCTTAGTATGGCGACGTTATTGCCCATATTGTTTAACGCCTCGCTGTTCTTGGTAAGTTCCGGCGAGAGTTGGGAGAGGAGTAATTTGTATGAATCTACCGCTCCGGCTGCTGATACTCCGAACTCTTTGGCCGACGAGCGGGCATATCTTTCGAGAGTAGCGTATTCCTCGGCGGTAACACCTGCAATGGCTTCCAGTTCGGCGAGTTGAGATTCAAGAGCTGCCCCCGGCGCAAGCGTGTCGTTCATCGCTTGCCCCAGGTTCTGAACATACTGCGTGATCTGATTGAAAGCAAGTATCTTCCCCTCAAATGTGTCCCACAGCGACGTGGTCGCACGGAGATTCCTCTGGAGGTTCTCTACCCCTCCCGAAATCTCGGCGACCACGGCGTTGCAGTTGCCGCTTATGTTGAATGCGTAATTGAAATTATAATTGCTCATTCTTCCTTTGCGGGTGAAAATAGTTTGGCGAGGATTCTTGCGGTGTTCTCAAGCCGGAAGTTTTCAAGCCATACGGCCTGTTGGAACAGCATCGCCCATTCCTCGTTGCTCAAGGTCGTGGGGTCTGTCCCGAAGTTGGCGCGGATCAAGGCGCACCCTTTTGCTATCTCTCCAGGGTCGTCGTCCTCCACGCCCCCGGAGAGTTGGTACGCCTCTACAAGTTTTTTAGCTTAGACA
>ERZ778503.1195-NODE-1195-length-19018-cov-5.088857_pt1 | contig 19018 bp, 14 predicted proteins | sample MGYA00510047_ERZ778503 | MGnify/ENA primary metagenome ERZ778503 (study PRJEB29527, sample SAMN07138965) | mouse gut metagenome | material: feces | host: mouse | place: China:Nanjing | collected 2016-01-25 ... | reverse complement strand
AGCACATGGACAGTGCTGATGACTTCAAGAGAAAAAGCCTGCTTTCAAGCAGCCGTAAGAAAAAGATATCGCTGATACTTTTCAGAACAATGGTGTTCATTGCCGCAGTCATCGTGATTTTGTCCATAATATCGACATTCATGGAATTCTGACAACGGCAAGACATACACAATCCCTCACGATGACACTGAACAAAAACACGGTCTGCATGGCACTTGCCATGATAATGCTTTTCGCATGCTCGCATAAAAAGTCCGAGACAATCGTCACACCGTGGGGAGAAGTAAGCACCGACTCGACAAGTGAAGCCTTTGCGGTGAAAGACATCATGACAAACGGCGAGATGATTGTGCTCACCCTTTCCGGTCCTGATACATACTACGACTATCACGGACACGGCATGGGAACACAGTATTTGTTGTGCGAGAAGTTTGCCGCACATCTTGGAGTATCCGTGCGTGTGGAACTGTGCAAGGACACAACCGAAATGCTTACGAGGCTATGCGACGGCGAGGGTGACCTTATAGCCGTTATGCTTCCACGTAAATACGGCAGGAAGTATCCCATACGGTTCTGTGGCGCAACTGTCGACTCTCTCGGTATGCAGTGGGCTGTATCAGGTGAGAACAAAGAACTTGCGGATACGCTCAACAACTGGTATCGTCCTTCCATGCTTACAGAAATACAAAGGGAGCAACGCATGATGTTCTCGAAAAAAAGTGTCCGGCGGCATACATATTCACCATTCCTCAACAAGTCTGCCGGCATAATATCCTCTTACGACCCGCTTTTCCGGAAGTATGCGCCCGTGGCGCGCTGGGACTGGAGACTCATGGCGGCACAATGTTATCAAGAATCCTGTTTCGACCCTAAGGCGCGCTCATGGGCAGGGGCATGCGGACTCATGCAGATAATGCCTGCCACGGCGGCTCATCTTGGCTTACCGCTATCTGACATATACAATCCCGAACCTAATATAGCAGCCGCAGCAAAGTTCATATCGCAACTGATGAACTCTTTCCGCGACGTTACCGACACGGATCAACGCCGTCTTTTTGTACTTGCCGCATACAACGCCGGTCCACTGCACATACGCGACGCCATGGCACTTGCACGGAAGAACGGACGCAATCCGCATCTTTGGAACCACGTGGCACCATATATCCTTGGACTACAGACACCTGCCTGCTACAACGACCCTGTGGTGAAATACGGATATATGAGAGGAAGCGAGACCGTAGACTATGTGGAACGCATAAGACAACGCTACGCACAATACCGCGGCGTGCCATACAAATCATCTGGAATATATGAAACAGATATTACAAAAACGGAAGAACTTGCCCCTTATAATCCTATGACTCCGCGAAAAGCACGCAAGAAACACAGGTTTAAAATAAACGACCGTTAGTCTGTAAAAGCATGTCCGGCATAAGAAATTCACAAATGATGTATTTCTTATGCCGGACTCTTGCTTTATACAATTGATGAGAATATCTTAAAGAATAACATTTAAGTTGTATAGATACTTATGTATCCTGTGTCTCGCAGTAGTATTCCGTATTTTTTTACAGTCTGACTACAATTCAAGTTCATTTTGAATACTTCCCGATAAGCTTCTCTGCTTGCTCATTGCCCAGTTCCTTTGCCTTCTTCATGTTCTCCAGCCCTTCTGCCTTATTGCCTTTCTGCACCTGAGCCAGTCCAAGCAGCAGATAGCCGTCTGAATACTCAGGCGCAAGCTCCACACAATGGCGCGCTGTCTCCAACGCATCGTCCACCATGTTCACACGCAGCTCAAGAGAAGCTTTCTCCGCAAGGTATAAAGGTTCTTTAGGAGCAAGCATGACAGCCATGTTAATATCGATGAGCGCCTGTTTGAACAGTTTTGCTTTTACCTCCGCCTGTTCACGTACATAGTAAAAGTCGGCACCCAGCTGGCGACGGTCCTTTAGCAGTTCATAACGCGTATAGTCGAATACCGCCTGACGGTAGTTTCCTTCCTCCACATATACCTCGGCACGGGCAAGAAAATATGGGGCAGCCTCGGTAATACGCATGGTGTCAGTGTTGTTAACCGCGCTGTCAAGCAACGCCAGCACCTCCGTATTAGGAGCCTTCATCATCTGCTTGCAACGTGCTGCCTCATAATAAAGTTCAGAGTTGCGCAATGACGTTCCCGCCAATGCCATGAACATGTCATACGCCTGCTGATATTCACCTTTGGAAAATTTCACCAAAGCCTGTTGGTGCCTGTAGACGGGCAGAGGATTTATGCTGTATGCTTTCTCTGCTTCGTCAAGAGCCTTGTCAAAAGACCATGAGGCATACGGCGCAGGATTGTAAAGCTCCTTGTCGTATATTATCTTGCTATAGTTAAAGTGTGCCTCATCCTTGTTCGCAACACTTTTTATCGCCTTTTCCATATTCATCGCCGCATCATCGAACTTATTTGCCCCTACAGCAATCTGAGCCTTTGCCACATATCCGTCAAGCTGTTCCGGATACGATTTAAGAAAATCGTCCACTGCCGCAGCATGCTTCAGCGAGTCACCGTTCTGCCCTATTATCATAAGTGCAAGCACAGCCTGCTCTTTGTCATCAGGAAGAGCCGTCGGAACAGAAATCTTACGGAAGATATCCTCATTGGCAGAAAGTGCACTCACTTTAAGGTCTGCCGCATAACGTGCATCGGTTGCATGGATATCATTGTTTGTCGTTGATGGCTGAAGCAATCCTATCACCTCGCCACGGGCATTCACAAACGGGCATGCAACAGTGTTATCCGGAGTATCGAGCGTAAAGATATAATATGAATACTTATCCATGAATGTCTCCACGTTTCTAACTGTGGCAGACTTCACCGCCGGTGTCTTCACTGAATATGGAACAAGCCACACCTGTGTGCCTGCCGATGCTGCCGACGATGCCACGGAAGCCGCCACGGTCTTACCGTCGACCTTGAACTTTGCCACATCATATATTGAATTGGCACCAAGCATGCGTGTCACGTTCATCTTATTGCCGCGGGCATCTATCACCACGGCACTTGCTGCCCCTATAAAAGGCGTCAGGTTGCTTATTGCCTCCCCGTCTGCACCTATGAACACGCCGTGTCCGGATGCCAACAGGCTTCCGTCTGCCTTGAATGTCGTAAGCGTGAATACCGACTTTGCCGCGTTCTTTACTGCCGCCGGCTGAGCCATTAAAGCGTCACAAACGGCAATTAACACTGTTATTATAGTTACTATCCTTTTCATTGTCACCAAAAATGTTAAACTGTTTTTATCTTATCTGTTTTCATATCATCCCAAGAAGTTCTTTCGCATTGCTTACAGCAGCCTCGCTGACATCCGAACCGCTAAGCATCTGCGCAATCTCATGCACACGCTCCTCCGGCGATAGAGCTTCCATACGGCTTTCCGTGCCACCCGGCGTATCTATCTTATAAACCTTATAATGCGTCGTTCCACGCGCCGCAATCTGCGGCAGATGCGTAATGCTGATGACCTGCCTGTCTTTCTGTGCCATTTCCTGCATTATCATTGCCATGCGTTCGGCTGCCTTTCCGCTCACACCGGTGTCTATCTCGTCAAATATGATTGTGGGCAACTTTACCGCACCGCTTATCATTGCCTTCAGCGATAACATAACGCGGGCTATCTCTCCGCCAGATGCCACCTGTGAAACAGGCTGCAAAGGCATATTCTTATTTGCACTGAACATAAACACAACACGGTCGGCACCGTCGGCAGACAGCTCCCGCGGTTCCACATCCACGGAAAAACGAACATTGGGCATACCGAGAGCAACAAGCCTTTTCTGCATCTCACCCTCTATCACACCCGCAGCCATGCGTCTCAGCTCTGACAAGCGCGCTGCCTTTTCCTCACACAGCCTGAATATTCTCTGCCGTTCCGCCTCAAGCTCTTTCAGATGAACGTCACTGTTGTCTATGTTTTCCAACAACTCACCGTGATGTTCCTGTATCTTCAAAAGTTCATCCACTGTCGACACATGATGTTTCTGCTGCAAGGAATAGATACGGTCAAGCTTTGAATTTATCACCTCAAGACGCTGTGGGTCAAAGCTTATGCCGTCAACACCTATCCTGACTTCGTCAGCGATATCCTTCAGTTCTATATAACAACTGTCAATTCTGTCTGCCGCATCCTTTATGTCCGGATAAATGTTGCATATCCCTCCGAGCGTGCGCACTGCTTCTTTCAGGCGTTCCACGACCCCGTCTCCGTCGCTTCCGCCAAGTATGGCATCAGCGGTGAACATCGCATTCTTTATCTCCTCAACATGGTTAAGCGTGTCGCTCTCCTGCTCAAGAGCTTCCTGCATGCCCGGTTCAAGCTCCGCATTGCACAGTTCATTATACTGAAAACGTATAAAGTCTTCGTTGCGCAACCCCTCCTCTATCTCACGCCTCACGCGGTCAACTTCCTTTCCGGCAGCCATATATCCGTAAAACTCCTGCCTGTAGTCGTCAGCCAAAACCCTGTCCTTTGCAATGATGTCGACTACATTCAACTGGAAGTCCTCATCGTTCAACAAGAGGTTCTGATGCTGGCTGTGTATGTCTATGAGCTGTTCGCCAAGCCTGCGCATTGTTGTCAGCGGCACAGGCGTGTCGTTTATAAACGCACGGCTTTTTCCTGCACTTGTCAATTCACGTCTCAATATACAGTCATCGGCATCATAGTCTATATCGTTTTCATCGAAAAAGCCCTTCATGTCATAACGGCTGAGGTCGAAATGAGCCTCTATCACACAGCGGCTGCATCCCGCCTTTATCTGTTTCATGTCTGCCCGCTGCCCCAACAAAAGGTTTATAGCACCAAGTATTATGCTCTTTCCCGCACCTGTCTCACCCGTTATAACCGAAAAGCCTGGAAAAAAACGCATGTCCAGCGTGTCGATGAGAGTAAAGTCCTTTATATATAATTGTTTCAGCATTTCATTCTCATATTGTATATACCTGCCTTCAAGTCCTTAACCTATGAAAGTAATATATAGATGTTCCTATTCCTTTATCTTCTCCCAATAATTATTCTGCGACGCATTTATGGAAAAAAGGATGTCATAAACACTTTCTTTTTCCTTCGGTGTACCCTTTCCCTTATATATGCTCGCCAGCTCGTCTTTCTTATAGTCCGTCCATATCTGCGGCAAAATGCTCAAAGGCTTGTCTTCATGCACTTTCTTTAGATTTGTCTCTATCGTTGTCGTTATATTGGTACGTCCGCGCTCGGCATTGTTTGCCATTTCGTCCAGTCCCAAACGGTAATAGTCATACTGTAATTGTCTGAACGGGCGCATGGCACCCTCCATATAGTCATTTATTATGGCAAAACGGTTTCTGTCGTTCTCAAAAGCCTTCCAACCCGGATACGACAAATTCTGTGCATTGTTGGTAAGATTAAGACAACGCTGCAGAAGTTCCTCACCTCCCATGGGAGAGAAGCTGTCGAGGTCGAGGCCTATTATAAGATAGGCATAATAAGCAATAAGGGCAGTAAGCTGATTGTCTATCTGCTCTTCGTTGTAGTTAAGCTGGTCAAACTGTGCAAACTCAAAACTGAATTCGTCATCCTTATTATTATATAATGTGGTGGTGTATGATGAATTATATACAGGCCGGTTTGCCTGTATCAGGGCATTGCACGTAAAAATATTAGAAGACTGGTCATATTTCGTCACTGTAATATTGAAATTACACACAATACGTTCGTTTTTCTGAAACTGCAGCGAGGTCCACTGCATATCATTTATAAACTGTTCCAATGTCTGCTGCAGATTATCAAACACACTTGCGTCCGTTCCCTGTATCTGATTATGATTTATAGTGACACGTGCCTGAAGCTCCTGGGCATCCGTCTTTATAAATGCAGCCACCGCAAATAATATTATCAATATGTATTTCATATATGCAAATATAACACGATTTTTCGTAAACCGCAAATATTATCCCCGTTTCGGATAAGAAATGGTTTCATAACCCATAGCTTTATGCATCTTAACCCATAGCTTTGGCTTACGAAAAGCTATGGGTTATGTGACACGACATTATGCATTATGCCGTACGGTATAAACAGATAAAAAACAATCTTTTCTGCTTTATATATGTTCAAAATTCGCTATCTTTGCAGCGCTGTAGGTTTGCATTTATGCAATTAAAAGGGAATCAGGTGAAAGTCCTGAACAGTCCCGCTGCTGTAAGTTACTGTTTCGTGAGGCAAACAGGATGCCACTGATTTTATCGGGAAGGCGTTTGTCTCCAGGCAACATAGTCAGAAGACCTGCCATCAGCATGTATATAATTTTTCTGCATACTCGAGGAAAGTTGCAGAACAATGATATCATTATGAAAAAATATTTAATCATTGCAGCACTATTGTGCGTATCTGAAACCGTTGTCAATGCCCAAACAACAGATAAAGATTCTGTATATAACAGGGTAAAAGCCATTGAAGGCATTGAAGTTTCCGCAAAACGCACGTCGGGGAACATTCTGTCTGACAAGCCGTTACAGTCGATTGACAAAGAAAACATCGACATAATGGGCTTTCAGAATGTTGCAGACATTGCCAAGAAGTTTGCCGGTACGAGCGTAAAGGACTACGGCGGCATAGGTGGAATGAAAACCGTATCAGTAAGAAACATCGGGGCACACCATACCGCAATAAGCTATGACGGCGTCACCATCAGCAACACACAAGCCGGGCAAGTGGATGTAGGGCATTTCATGAGCGACAATATCGCACGCCTTTCACTAGCATTGGGAGAAAGCAGCGACCAAATGCAGACGGCACGCCATTATGCCTCAGCCGCGCTATTGTCAATAGAAACGGAGCTGCCACATTTCGACAGCAAGGACTGGATACTGAGAAGCAAGCTCCGTGGCGGCTCCTTCGGTCTTGTCAGTCCTACGATATGTTTTTGGAAAAAGCTGTCTGAAAAAACTGTAATATCAGCCAATGCAACCTTCATGCGTGCAGACGGCACCTACCCTTTCAAGCTTAAAAACGGAAAACTTACGACAACCGAGAAACGCAGAAACAGCGATATATACTCATGGCAGGGAGAGGTGAACATGTACAACACATTCAAAGACGGCAGCAAGCTTCACTCAAAAGCATACTATTATTATTCGGAACGGGGACTGCCGGGCGTGGTTATACTATACAACAGTGATGCCAAGGAACGCCTGTGGGATGAGAACTTCTTCGCGCAAAGCACATACAAAAAAAGTTTTGGCAACAGACTGAAACTGAACGCCGTGCTGAAATATACCCATTCATGGAACAGATATGAGGATATAAACGTGAAATACCAGAACGGAAAGCAGACTGACATAAACAGGCAAAACGAATATTACGCCTCATCAACGTTAATGTGGCTCCCTGCACAGGGCTTCTCCGTTGCCTTGGCACAAGACTTCTTTATCAACAATCTCAGAAACAACATTGAGACACAACCCAATCCCAAACGGTATACATCTTTGACTGCCCTGTCCGCAAAATACAGCAACAACCGCCTGACACTCAACGGCAACATCGTAGGGACATACGCTGCCGAGCATGTGGACAAAGGCCGCAAACCCGCCGACCGCAAACGCGTATCCCCGTCCCTGTCGGCATCATACCGTATTGTAGCCGACAAGTCGCTGTTTGTGCGCGCAATGGTAAAAAGCACGTTCCGCATACCGACATTTACAGACCTGTATTATATGCACATCGGCAACACCGGACTTAAGCCGGAAAAGGCTACCGAATATAACGCAGGCATGACATGGGCGGGACAAATAGGAAAAGCCGTATCCATGCAGATTACAGTAGACGGATATTTCAACAACGTCAGCGACAAGATTGTTGCATTCCCGACAACATACGTATGGAAAATGGCAAACTTCGGCAAGGTGCATATCAAGGGAATAGACGCAACAATGGCTGTCGGTTGTCATATAGCAAAAGGCTTCAATGCCGAACTGACGGCAGCCTATACTCTTCAGAAGGCTACCGACAAGACCGATCCTCAACGTTCGAGCTACAACAAGCAACTGCCTTATACTCCAGAAAGCAGCGGCAACGGCACACTGACATTAAACACTCCATGGCTGAGCATAGGCTACAGCGTCAATGCCTGCGGAGAACGTTACAGCATGAGTCAGGCAACGGACGAATACAGGCTCGAACCGTATTGGGAACATTCCGTTACGGCATCGCGCAAGTTTAAGTTAAGAAGATGCACCTTGCAACTGTCCGGAAGTATATACAACCTCACGGACGAGCAATATGAAATAATACAGTATTATCCCATGCAGGGACGCAACTGGCAATTATCCGCAACTATAACATTATAAACATAAACATCAAAAATCATTATGAAAACAAGCAAATTGTTTCTCTCAGTCCTATGCGGACTGACACTTTCATTCGGTCTCTTTTCATGTAGCGACGACAGCGAAGACCTGTCATGGAAGGACGGGGCAAAGATAGAACTGCCCCGCTACCGCGCATTTGTCCTAACCGAAGGAACCTTCAACCACAACAACTCTCATCTCTCGTTCCTTGATCCGGCTCAGGACACAATCTACAGCCACGACATATATGAGGCACAAAACGGCATAAAGCTCGGCGACACGGCAAATGACATGATTGAAGCCGACGGTGACATATACATTATCGTAAACGTATCGAAAGTTCTGCTGCGCCTTAACGGCTCGGGAGTGGAACTTGCAAGATACACCGGCTTCGAAACACTTGGAGAACCACGTAACATCGTGGAAGAAGACGGCAAACTTTACGTTACATGCTACGGAGGATATGTTGCACGCTTTGATGCAAAGACACTTAAACTCGAGAAATCCGTAAAGGTCGGTGACAATCCGGAACAGATAATTGAGCACAACGACAAGCTTTACTGCGTAAACTCCGGCATGACATCAAACACCATGTCGGTGATAGACATCAACAGCTTTGACAAGGCTGAGAGCGTGGAGATAATGAACAATCCTTTCGGAATACAGGAAGATAACGGGCATATATACATCATGGCATACGATGCCTCATATAAAAGATATGTGTCTCTCTATGACGAAAGGACAAAGACCTGCACGAAAATTGCAGATGCAAGCAACATGTATGCAGACGGAGACAATCTGTACATGGCAAACTCCACGTCACCTGACTATGTAAACTATCAGACAACATATTCCGTATATAATGCGCGGACCGGACAGACAACCGAATGGAAAATGAGCAACCTGCCTGCCGTAATGACACAAGGCACCAACACGGTATATATGATTGAACGAAATCCGTATGACAACAGTTTCTATATCGGACTGACAAACTATTTCGAGAACAGCACCCTGTATCATATATCTGCTGACGGAAAATATATATCAAGCGTACAGGCTGGAGGTATAAGCCCTAACTCAATGATATTCATAAGATAATGAAGCTTATATTAAAGTATATCGTTGTATTGGCAACGGCACTGATGTCTTCATGCACCGGCAAAACAACAGCCGGGCATGAAGATACGGGTGACAGCATCGTGATGAAGTATGCGGAACACATAAAAATCGTGAAGTACACAGACTATACGACCGTTATGCTCACAGATCCGTGGAATACGGATAATATACTTCATACATACATACTTGTAAAAAAAGGAACACGACCTGACGTAAGACTGCCTCAAGGCACAGTAATACATATACCGCTGGAGAAATCGGTGATAAGCACGTCGGTCCACTGTGCCTTGCTGTTGTCTCTGAACAGGGAAAGCTGCATTGCCGGAGTGTGCGATGTTCCGTACATCAAGATACCACGGATATCCAATGCCGTACGGAAAGGCAGCATCACCGACTGCGGCAGCAGCATGGCACCCGAAATAGAAAAAATAATAGAACTGCATCCGGATGCCATATTGCTGTCTCCTTTTCAAAACAGCGGAGGATATGGAAAGATCGACAAGCTGGACATTCCGATAATAGAGGCTGCCGATTATATGGAGACAACGGCACTTGGACGCGCCGAGTGGATGAAGTTCTACGGAATGCTGTGGGGAGCGGAAGAAAAGGCAGACAGTATCTTCAACGCCGTAGAGAAAGAATATATGGAGCTTAAAGCCATGGCTGTAAAGTCAAAAGTGAGGAAATCCATACTTATGGACACGAAAACAGGCTCGGTATGGTATGTTCCGGGAGGCAGGAGCACAATAGGTCAGATTATAAAAGATGCCGTGATATCATATCCGTTTGCCGGCAACAACGACAGCGGCAGCCTTCAACTGTCATTCGAGAAAGTTCTTGAAAGTTCCGCCGATGCCGGAATATGGATGCTCAGGTATGCAGGCGACAAGCCTATGACACTTGACGGCCTTGGCAGGGAATACAGCGGCTATAAACAGTTCAAGGCATTTAAGACCGGTGAGGTCTATGGCTGCAACACCCTTAATTCAACGTTCTATGAAGAAACGCCATTCCACCCGGAGAGACTGTTGCGCGACTTTGTCATGATAGCTCATCCGGATCTCGGAATAAAGGGAGACACAAAATATTTCTTCAAACTTAAATGAGCAGAAAGAACTTATATATATTCCTGACATCCCTGTCCGTTGTCGCGCTCTTCGTTCTGAACCTTTTTGTCGGTGCAGCGGACATTCCGCTACAGGATGTGGTTAAGATACTTATATGGCAGGAGCACGACAATGAAAGCTGGAGATACATACTGTTGGAGTCGCGGCTGCCTCAGGCAATAACCGCCGCATTATGCGGTGCCTCCCTCGCGGCATGCGGACTGATGTTGCAGGTGGCGTTCCGGAACCCGCTTGCCGGTCCGTCAGTCTTCGGAATAAACAGTGGTGCAAGTCTTGGCGTAGCCATAGTGATGCTGATGCCCGGCATAGGCATGTCCGGAGGAACGATATCGGCAGGTTCGTTTATCGCCGTGCTTACAGCCGCATTTGCCGGTGCCATGGCAGTAATGTTTATAATTCTGCTGTTTTCCGTAATGGTCCGCAACAACGTCATGCTGCTCATCATTGGCATAATGACCGGATACATGGCTTCGTCTGTCATTTCACTTCTTAATTTTATTGCTACCGAAGAGGGAGTGCAGTCATATATGATTTGGGGCATGGGCAATTTCGGCGGAGTGACAATGGGCAGCATACCGATATTTGCATCAGCCACCATATTGGGACTTATATGCTCTCTTCTGCTCATCAAGCCTCTCAACGCCCTGCTGTTAGGAGAGCAATACGCCGAAAATCTCGGTGTAAGAACCACAAGAGTGCGCAACTTCCTACTGATTGTAACAGGTCTTCAGACAGCCGTCACCACCGCTTTCTGCGGTCCTGTGTCGTTTATCGGGCTTGCCGTTCCACATATCGCACGCATATTCCTTTCGACAGACAATCACAGAATTATAATGCCAGCAACAATGATATCGGGAATGGCTGTCGCCCTGCTCTGCAACCTTATATGCATAATGCCGTGCACGGGCGGGGTCCTGCCGCTCAATGCCGTCACCCCGCTTATAGGAGCACCGGTAATCATATACGTCATAACAAGGCGAAGGATGATGGGTTGAACGACAAAAATATCCCTTAAAGGTGTTAAGGACATCAAGTCTTTTAAGGAGTGGCTGGGGTTATATAATTCATCAAACTTATATTCTACTATATAATTTAGATAATTTCATAGATATATTTGCAAATAGAGATTTAAAATGGCTTATAGGATTTGATCATGATGTTAAATACAAACAATATTTATTCGAAAATAGTAAAGACGGCTCAGTACATTTGGTCCGCCCTAACTGACTTTTCATGTGTCTATACATCGCAGGAAAATATGCAAAAGTTATCTGGCGAGTTGCATGAATTAGGAAAGAGAGAACATGACGGAATTCTAACTAAAAATGATATAATACGTGATAGTTTATATCGAAATATATTTTTCTCAGATAGGAAATTCCCTAAAGATAAAGAGGCAATTATAAAAAAATACTATAAAATTGTCCCTTACATTTTTGAACTAGGATACCGAAGAGAACTATCTTTAGAAACTTTCAATGCAAAAGAAGTTGCTAAGATAATGGTAGAATTGCTATATTTAAAAAAAGATGAACTGGACAAAGTTGATGGCGGTCTTCCAGTTGTTTAAAGACGGTTTCTGTCTTTTCTTTATACTTGCAGGATCTGCCTTTTCCAAAAGAATCTTTAGATACTATTGGAATAAGTACAAGGTATTTGATACTCCTGAAAATATGTTTAATCTGTGTGTTAATTGGCTATATTATAAGAAAAATAAGTATGATATAAGTTACGAATCAATCAATGTCATGATATTCTGTATAATATGGCCTCTAATAACTATTACTTCGTTGATATTCAATTTAGTATTAATAAATAAACTTTGATAAAAATGCCTTTTGAAAAGAAGTTAAATACTCTTCTTGGTAATGCTGTCCACCAGCTCTTTACAAAAGGTGCCCTTTTAGCGTCTCAAATGCCGCCTTTTAGAGCATGAAAGGGCATCTTTTGGCATTCAAAACATCACGTCTTGCAAACAACGGATAATAATCTATGAGGGCGGCATGCTTTATTACTGTGTTTCAGGTACTTGCCTTTTATCTTATTTAGATACAACCGCGCATTTATAGACATTATATAATATGTACTGAAAGTTGCCGTTGTATTTCCAATTACATGCTCTTTATATAGCCAAAGTCTTGACTTTATTATATATAAAGCATAAAAAATCACGTTTTTTTACTATCTTTGCATAAAATAAGCGGCACCTCGGCAATTACAAGCAAGCTTGATTGCACTCGGTTTGCATTATCTTTGCATAAGATAAACTACAAAGAGAACAAAAGCAACAACCATACAATGCCTTAAAAGAACACATATAAAATGAAAAAGACGGCTATAATAATAACATCTATACTGGCAATGATTGCCATGAACGATATACATGCCTTGGACCTTAAAGCAAAGCTTTCACACTATTCGACAAAAGACGGACTGGCAAGTAATGCAATATCTGACATAACGACCGATAAATACGGATACATATGGCTTGCCACATACAACGGGCTATGCCGCTATGATGGTTATTCCTTCTACAACTACAGTACCGGACTGAGAAGCAACATTCCCGAATTTCACAACAGAATACTTAAAATACATACGGACACGGAAGGTAATATCTGGATGAGAATGTACGACAACCGCGTATTTGTACTCGACAGAAATACAGACAAGATTACCAGTGCTTTTCAGGGAATAAACGGCGGAAGCAATTTTATTACCACCCATGAAATAACAGTTGCTCCCAACGGAGACGTATATGTGATAGTAGACAACAAGGGAATTTACCGCATAAGACTTGCAAACAGCAAGTTTACAAGAAGAAACTATCCGCTGGGCAAGATTAATGTCAACAAAGTAGTATGTGACGATCAGGGTAATGTGTGGCTGGCGACCAACAACGGTATGATGCTGCTTGACAATGAGACAGGGCAGATATCCTACCGCTGTTTTGCCGGTGAGGACATCACGGCGGCGACATATAGGGGAAACAGCCTGTATGCCGGCACTATGTCCGGAAAGATATTATATATAGACAACAAGGGACAAAACAAACTTATAAAACAGCTCAACGAAAAGCATGTTTCTTCGATATATGCAGACAGTGAAGGACTGTTGTGGTTCTCTACGGAAAAACAAGGCGTGTCAAGGCTGAAAACAACCACAGGTGACATAAAGGACTTTACGCAGATTGTCACCATACCCGACATAGACCTTAACGGCGGAATGTTCAGTGAGGCAGACGGCATTATGTGGGTAAGGATGAACCACGGTGGTTTCGGATATTATGACAGGCAGGCAGACGAGATAAAATATTTCCACAACAATCCTGATAATCCGTGGAACCTGTCAAACACACTGACGGCATATCTGCCCATGCCCCACGGAGTGATATGGATGTCTACCATAAGGCGGGGACTGGAAAAGCTTGAGCTTTTCAGCAACCATATATCAAGATATAAGCTCGAACCGGATGCCACAAGCTATGACGCCAATGAAATAAGGGCAATACTTCAGGACCGTAAAAGCGGAAAGTTGTTCATCGGAAGCAAAGCCGGAAAACTGTATATCTTCGACAAGGGCAAAAGAACCGTGACAGACAAAAACTCTGAAGGCGGAAACATCGGCAGGATATATAATCTCATGCAGGACCGAAAAGGTAATATTTGGATGAGCACCAAAGGGAACGGACTGTACAGAATGACCGCCGACGGGAACGGAGGATACATAATGAAACATTTCCGTCACAACGAAACAGACAGACAGAGCATAAGTTCGGACAATGTATACTGTACGGTGGAGGACAAGGACGGCAACATCTGGATTGCTACGTTCGGCGGAGGGATAAACATGCTGCCGGGCGGGAACGACAGGTACGGCTTTATCAATGCCAACAATACGGTCAGCGATATCCGCAACAGCCTGTACCGCAGGATAAGAACCCTTGCCGTGGACAACAGCGGACTTGTATGGGCGGGGACGTCAGACGGAATAATACTCTTCAGCTATAACAGCAAAACAAAGAAGATATGCAGCACACGGCTAAAACAGACGAAAAACTATGACGGCAATTTAGGACCGTTAGAGAGCTATGATATCATACAGATAGCAAAGGCTAAGGACGGACGGATGTGGATTGCCACAAACAGCGGCGGACTGAGCAGGGCTGTGCAGAAGGACAAAGATGGCGGTTGGATGTTTGAGACATACAGCGACAAGAACGGACTGCCGTCAAGTGAGATAAAAAGTATAACGTTCGACAACAACGGGACGGTATGGTTCACGACAGACCAGACTATATGCTCATTCTATCCGGAAAAACAGCAGTTTGCTATATTTTCGTCATTGGACGGCATCGGCGATGTGAGCTGCTCGGAGTGTGCCGCAACACAACTCAACAACGGAAAACTGTTTTTCGGCACCCTCGACGGCTACTACCTGATAGACAGAAACAATTTCTCCATGCCCAAGAATGAGGAACTTAAACTGAAGATAACAAATTTCTACATCAACAACGAAATTGTAAGTCCTCGTCTTAACGACTTCTACGACTATTACATCCCCGACAGCAACTACGTAAGGCTGCCGAGCCGCTCAAGCGCATTCGCCTTCAGCTTCGCATCGCTCAGTCATCATCTCCAGCACAGGGTTCACTATCAGTATATGCTTGAGGGATATGACGACGAGTGGCACAATGCCGATGCCATGCGCATGGCAAGCTTCTATGACATTCCTGCCGGAACATATAAGTTCAAGGTAAAGGCATTTCTGCTCGAATCGCCTGACAAATACGAGATAGCGGAAATAACGGTAAAGGTGCCGCCATACTTTTGGGCATCCACGGTGGCGTTGTGGATATACATAATACTTATTGTCCTTGGCTGCGGCATATACTTCTGGGTGAGAAAGAAGCGCAAGATAGACCTTGAGAACATGAAGGTGATAAAAGTAGGACCGCAGGATATAGCCTTCAAGCATGATGACGACTACGAGTTTGTGAAGCAACTGCTCGACTGGCTTGAGGAACACTATACCGACGCTAACATAAAAATAGAGAACATGCTTGAAAACTCATCACTTTCAAGAACATCATTCTACAATAAGGTGAAGTCGCTGACAGGCTTGTCGCCAAAAGAACTTATAAGCGACTTCAGGTTCAAGAAAGCTATAATGTATCTGGAAAACACCAATACCACGATACAGGAGATTGCATACAAGACAGGCTTCAACGACCCTGTTTATTTCACACGCACGTTCAAGCTGAAAATGGGTATTACGCCGACAAAATATCGCGAAGAGGCTAAAAGCAAGAAATGCCGCGGAAACAAACAGAAGTGCAGCCGAGGCAACAGCGAATGAGCCAGAATGAATGCGGAAACATGCTGACCGCCTGTTTTAATGAATAAACAAGAGGAATTAGGAACAACGTAATGAGAAGATTTATAGCTTTTATCGTTTTTATTATCTGCATTAACTTATCAACGATGGCTGAGACAAAGACAGTAAAACTGCGTGTGCTGGGCACAAGCGACGTACACGGATGCTTTTTTCCATACAACTTCATTGAACGCAAGAACACTAAAGGCTCATTGGCAAGGCTGAGCACATACGCCGGCATGATGAGAAAAAAATACGGCAGCAACTTCATTATGCTCGATAACGGCGACATATTGCAGGGACAGCCCACGTGCTACTATTTCAATTATGTGAGACCCGATGTAACAAACATTGCGGCAGATGTTGTAAACTATCTCGGATATGATGCACAGACGATAGGCAACCACGATGTGGAGACCGGACATGCCGTATACGACAAGTGGGCTGACGAGGTTAAATGCCCTGTTCTTGGTGCAAATGTCATAAGAACGGACAACGGCAAGCCCTACTTCTCCCCGTACACGATAATATGCAAGGAGGGTGTAAGAATTGCCGTACTCGGACTTCTTACACCTGCCATTCCAAACTGGCTGACGGAGAACCTGTGGCAGGGCATGCGATTTGAAGAAATGGTTGTATCGGCACGCCGGTGGGTTGAATACATCCAGAAGAACGAAAGCCCCGATGTCATCATCGGACTGTTCCACTCCGGCAAGGAAGGCGGAATAACCACAGATGCATACGAAGAGGACGCAACACTGAAAGTAGCGCGCGAAGTATCAGGATTTGACCTCATAATATTCGGTCACGACCATTCGCAATACTGCGGACAGATAACAGACAATGCTGGCAGACAGGTCCTGTGCCTCAATCCGGCAAACAACGCCCTTGCTGTGGCTGATGCGGAGATAACACTGACGCTTGTTAACGGGCGCGTTGAAGGAAAGACGGTGACGGGAGGAATAACAGACATATCGGGATACGATGTGGACAAGGAATATATGGAACGTTTCCGCGACATAACGGACAACATCGGCTCGTACGTAAACAAAAAGATAGGAACGTTTGCAGGAAGTATATACACACGGGACAGCTTTTTCGGCAGTTCGGCATTCGTCGACCTTATCCACAACCTGCAGCTTCAAATAACGGGAGCAGACATCTCGTTCAACGCGCCCCTGTCTCCCGACGCCTGCATAGAGGCAGGAGACGTGCACGTGAGCGACATGTTCAGTCTATACAAATATGAAAACCAACTTTACGTCATGACCCTCACGGGCGAAGAGGTAAGAAAACATCTTGAGATGAGCTACGACCTGTGGGTGAACACCATGAAGACGGTAGACGACCACATATTGCTCCTCGATACCACGGCACGCGGAGACGGAAGGCACAACATGTTCCGCAACATGACATTCAACTTCGACAGTGCCGCTGGAATAGACTATGAGGTGGACGTGACACGTCCCGACGGCGAGAAGGTGCGCATTTTGCGCATGAGCAACGGCAAACCGTTCTGCAAAGACAGCCTTTACCGCGTCGTGATGAACAGCTATCGCGGCAACGGCGGCGGTGAGCTGCTGACAAAAGGAGCTGGAATCCCGCACAACGAACTGGAGAACAGGATAACATACAAAAGCGAAAGGGATCTTCGGTATTATCTTATGCAGGAGATAGAGAAAGCCGGCGTGATACGCCCACGCGCCAACGGCAACTGGCGCTTCGTGCCGGAGGAATTGACAAAGGATGCCATTAGGCGTGATCGTCGCCTGCTCTTCGGAAAGCAATAGAAACCGACGGATAACCATTGCAGGTTATGTCAAAATATAAATAATGTGAGCCCGATGAATATTACACCCCCATGGAGGGGCAAGACCTGAAATTATTCCACGGTAGGGGCATATTCTTGTATTTGTCCGTTTATAACATGTTGATATTCAATGTTTGTTTGGCGGACAAATACAAGAATATGTCCCTACAGGCTCCGAGCTTAAAGAACATGGTTTTAATACCCTCACGTGGCGCATGCACCGTATACACATATATATTAATGTATGTGACACATCTTCACGGTTGCTGTTCATAATATAAAAAGAGAACGAGAATCATTTGTAAATAATATCATAATTTTTCATATACAGGACATGAAAACATACTGGTTTGCTTTTTATAAGTCCGACCTGCTGCTCGAGAAACAAGCGGACGGCACATACACAATCCCGCAGGGCGTGAAGTGCCCGGTGAACAACGCGGGATGCTATGTACACGACATTGACACCGACAGTAGCCATGCCGTGAAAACATTCCGCATGACGGTCCCGCCTGAAGAAAACGGGAAGTACGAGCTGTGCCCGTTGCGCCGGTCATATCATCTGCTGCCTCTCGAACTGTATCTCGAAGCGGGAAAGTGTGAGGAGATATTATACTGGGACGCCACAACGCAATACTGTGGCACATGTGGTTCGCCCATGCGCATAAACACAGGGATATCAAAGATCTGCGACAAATGCCACAGGGAGATATGGCCGCAGCTCGCCACGGCAGTGATATGCCTTGTACACAAGGGTGACGAGATACTCCTGGTACGCGCCCACAACTTCCGCGGCAACTTCCACGGACTTGTTGCAGGCTTTGTGGAAACGGGAGAAACACTCGAACATGCCGTTGAGCGGGAAATAGCAGAGGAAACGGGACTTACGGTAAGGAACATAGAATATTTCGGCTCGCAGCCATGGCCCTACCCCAACGGTCTTATGGTCGGCTTCTACGCCGAATATGCAGGCGGAGATATCCGCATACAGGAGGAAGAGCTGAAGACGGCAGGCTGGTTCAGCATAGACAATCTTCCGGTCATTCCCGAAAAGCTTTCCATTGCCCGCAAGCTTATAGACAATTGGCTGTTGAGAAAAGGACGGAGTATATCATAACAAGAACTACCTATGCCTAATTTACAATGTTTGCATAAGCAAAAGCTTTACATCTAACATTATAAAGATAAGCTTTTGCGTTGCAAAACCTATGCGAT
>ERZ778503.1193-NODE-1193-length-19078-cov-5.092099_pt1 | contig 19078 bp, 16 predicted proteins | sample MGYA00510047_ERZ778503 | MGnify/ENA primary metagenome ERZ778503 (study PRJEB29527, sample SAMN07138965) | mouse gut metagenome | material: feces | host: mouse | place: China:Nanjing | collected 2016-01-25 ... | reverse complement strand
CCGACCAGGAAGTGTGGGATCGCCTGCTATATGCGCTTGGCAAGTGCAACGATACCGAGCGTATCGCGGAAGCATCGAAAGAGACCCTCAGGCGCTTTCCTTCCGACGCCTACGCCGCACTTATGGGAGCCACCGCACTGGTTGTTCAGAACAAGGAATCAATGGCACTCGGGATGATAGACAGCCTGGATATCGAATTCGGCCAGGAGCCCCGCATTCTCTCGCATCTCTTCCTCATAAAAGGCGACCTGCTATACAAGGCGGAGAACGTCGACAGTGCCCTGGCGGCCTACGACAAGGCTATTTCTTTCAACGCCGACAACTATATGGCGCTCAACAACGCCGCATATTTCATGGCCGAGGAAGACAGGACTCTGGGACGCGCCGAACTGTATGCATCCATCGCCGTGGCGGCCGAGCCGGAGAACTCAACCTTTCTCGACACCTATGCCTGGGTGATGTTCAAAAAACGCGACTACCAGCGTGCCAAGGAACTGATCGACCAGGCCCTGTCGATATGCCTACGCAATGAAGACGGAGAAGAATCCGTAACCGACGAGAATGCGGAGGAATCAGAGAACGCCATTTCCGCCGAAATCTACGATCACGCCGGCGACATATACTTTATGAGCGGCAACCCTGCCGAAGCCGTGGAGTTCTGGGGCAAAGCACTCGAACTGGACCCCGACAATGAAAGAATACGCCGCAAACATACCAACCGCGCTTATTTCTATGAATAAGAATATAAACACTACTGCACACCAGGTTCGCACTACCGGCGGCATACTCCTCCCGCTGGCCACTATCTTCGTATCGCTGGTTCTTCTGGCGATGTGCTGGTCGTGCAGCAAAAAGACAACCGGCCCGGCAACTCAGGAAGCAGTCGCCGACAGCTCCGTGCCGGCCGCACGCGGCACTTTCGACATGCTGGCAGCCTCATATGCACCCTGGCACGACATTTCCGCACCGATCAAACTGGAAATGCGCCAGCCGTCGAAAATCTCACTGTCGGCACGGGCGGTGATGGTGCGCGACAGCGCCGTCTCGATATCCATCCGCGTATTCGGCTTCGAGGTCGGCTCACTCTATGCCGACAAAGATTCGGTGATTGCCATTGTAAAGCCCAACAAACTGGCCTATGCACAGAATACCTCAAAATTGCTGAAAGCCGCCGGCCTGACATTCGGCGACCTGCAAAGCGCTCTGATGGGGCAGATGTTCTCGCCCGGCAAAGGCACTGTGACAACCGGCAATTTCGGAGATTTCAGCACCGGCAGTTCCGACGATACCACTGCCGGGACATATACCCGGGTGTTCAACAGCCGCCGCGGTAACATATCGTTCACTGCCCAAGGACCCATCAATGCAGGATGCGACGGCGCACCGGTGCTGAGCGGCATAACCGTCGACGCCAGCGGATACAGCCTCAATTTTGAATATACCGACCCCGCCGCCACGGAAGCCGGCACCATGGCAAGCTGTGTGGACGTGTCCACAACCCTGCGGAACCGTCGCCTGCAGGCATCTCTGCGCTGGAATGCAGGAGATGCACGCTGGAACCGTTACCCGAGAATAGAACGCCCCCGCATTCCCGCATCGTACCGGCGGGTCGACAATTCCACCCTGCTCAAAATTTTAGGTGGTCTCTGATTGGTGATGAGAAAGCTGCTGCCGATAGTACTGACCGCATGCGTGACACTTCTGACAGTGGTATTGCCTGCCGACGCACGACGCAACTCGCGCACCGTGCGCCAGGAACGGCAGCGTCTTGAACGCCAGGCCCGCCAGACCGGTCGCAACTTAGAGCAGGCTACAGCACTGGCTGCAAAACAGCTGCGCCGCATCGAAAGGCTCGAGGCCGACATTGCCATAACCGCCACGCGCGAACGCAGGCTCCGAAGGAGCGTGGATTCGGCGACAGCGGCGGCACGCGCGCTGGAGGACAGCGTAGCGCGGATAAGCGCAAAAGTGGCGCATCTGGACAGCATGTACCGCATTTCGCTCGTAGCCATTAGAAATCAGCGCCGTTCGGCATCGCCGATAGCATATATTTTCGCCTCCGAATCGTTCGCCCAGGCAATGCGCAGGATGAGATACCTTGGCCAGCTTGCCGACTGGAACCGGCAGCAGGGCCGACGGCTGGAAAGCGAACGCGAGCTTCTACGCAGTTCGGCATCCCGTCTCGACTCCATGCGCTCACGACTGCAGATAGCCATGGCCGAGCAACAGCGAATAGGCCGCCGGCTTGCCGCCGACCGCGACCACAGCCGACGCCTTGCAGACTCTCTGAGGTCGCAGGCGGGAGCGCTCAACCGTGTGCTGAGCCGACAGCAGGCACAACAGCGGCAACTCGACGAAGAACTCGACCGCGTTCTCGCTGCCGAAGAGGCCGAAAGACGCGCTGCCGAAGAAGCGGCAAGGCGAGCCGCAGAGGAAGCACGCCTGCGCGAAGAGCAACAGCGCCAACAACAGCAGCAACAACAGACGTCCTCTCCGGCTCAGAACCAGCAAAACACCACTCCGACGCCGACACCGACCACTCCTCCTCCGGCACCCGATGCCGACCTCACCGCAAGCTTTGCCGCCGCCGAAGGCCGTCTGCCGATGCCCGTCCGGGGCCAGGCCACCATAGTGAGCAATTTCGGCCGTCGCAGCCACACGGAGTATTCCCGTGTCGAGATTCAGAACAACGGCATCGACATCGAGGCACCATCCGGCGCACACGTCCTGTCGGTGTTCCCCGGCACGGTATCCATGGTAATACTCATGGACGGCTTCCATAATGTGGTACTCCTGCGCCATGGCGAATATCTTACGGTCTATGCAGGCCTTGCAACCCTCGATGTCCGCAAGGGGCAGCGCGTAGGCGCCGGAGAAAGCCTTGGAACCCTGTTCACAGAAGCCGGTGAAAACACCTCGCGCCTCCATTTCGAAGTGCGTCACGAAAAAGAAAAACTCGATCCGCGCAAGTGGCTACGCTGAGAACCCCGCGAACACACACCGCCCTCACCCGCCGCATCTTCGGCGCCATAGGCGTGTTCGGGTCGGTACAGAGCCTGAGCATCGTATGCGCTGTGGTGAGGGCCAAACTGGGGGCAATCTGGATAGGCACCTCCGGTACAGGTCTTATATCGCTGTTCAACAGCACACTGTCGATGATGCAGAGCACATCGCAGTTGGGAATATCCTCCACTGCCGTAAGAGAAATATCCATCACTCCCGACAACGAATCCCGAGCAGCTACCGCCAGGCTGGTGCGTTCCATGGCTCTGCTTTTAGGCATGGCGGGAATGCTGGCCACCGCTGTTCTGGCTCCGCTTCTCAGCCAGTGGACGTTCGGCGATTTCAGCCAGACGGCCTCCATGGCGGCCTTGGCTCCGGTGGTTCTGCTTTCGGTGCTCACTGCCGGGGAGCATGCAATCATGCAGTCGTTCGGACGGCTTGCCGATCTGGCCAGGTCGGGAGCCACAGGTGCTGTCGCCGGGGTGATACTCACAGTCCCGTTGCTGTATTTCTTCCGGCTCGATGCCGTTGTGCCCATAATAATTATCTACGGCTGCACAAGCTACGCGGCTGCCCTTCGCTGGGCAGTACGGCTGCCGGCAGGCCGACGGCCTACCATCGCCGAAACATGGCGCCACGGACGCGGAATGCTCTCGCTGGGGCTATACATGACCGGCGGCTCCATCGTCGCCACTGTGGCGGCTTATGTGTTCTCGACGTTCCTCAACCGAAGCTACAGCACGGAAACCGTGGGTATCTTCCAGGCAGGCTACACAGTGGCCAACTCCTATGTCGGAATCCTGTTCACGGCATCATCGCAGGAGTTCTATCCACGCATTTCGTCGGCCGTGGCGTCGCCATGGCGCACCTCGACAATGATATCGCACCAGGCATGGGTGCTTCAGTCGCTGCTGCTGCCGCTGAGCACGCTCCTGATCTGCGGCTGCGGCATTGTGGTGCGCATACTGTATTCCGAACCGTTCGTCCCCGCGGTGCCGTTTATATGCGTGGCCATGCTGGGCATGCCACTGAGGGCGCTGTCGTGGAACATGACTTTCGCCATACTCGCACGCGGCGCCGGCGGCGCCTATCTCGCAATCGAGACGGCAAGCGCTGTTTTCTATCTGTGCATGAACCTCGTTCTGTTCAGCACCTGCGGTTTCGCTGGCGCCGGTGCCGCAATGGCCGCCATGTATGCCCTCGACACAGCTATTGCCGGATATGTGCTGAGGAAACGCTATGGCATAGGGCTCTCACCGAAAATCTGGCGACTCACAGCGGTCTCTCTCGCCACCATAGGGGCTGTCATTGCCGGAGCATATGCCGCTCCGGTATTCTGTCTGTGCATAGCACTGCCACTCACCTCAGCCACGTGCCTTATTCTTCTGAGAAAGCGAAAAAATTGCTAATTTTGTATTCGCAATCGTTCTCAGCAATGGATACACCCAAAAGGATAGCCGTACTGGGAGCCACCGGCTCCATTGGCACACAGGCATTAGAAATAATAGGAAACCACCCAGAACGCTACCGGGCCACGGTGCTGGCCGCCGGCAAGCGTGTCGACGAGCTCGCAGCACTGGCTGCGCGGCACCGGCCACGCCTGGCCATAATTGCCGACAGCAGCCTGCTGCCACGCCTGCGCGGACATCTGGAGCCGCTCGGCATCGAATGTGCCGGAGGCGAAGCCGCTCTCGAACAATGTGTTGCCGCCGACGATGTAGACACCGTTGTAACCGCCACTGTGGGCTACAGTGGCCTTGCTCCTACCATAGCAGCCATAAAAGCCGGCAAAGACATTGCCCTTGCCAACAAAGAGACACTTGTGGTGGCCGGGAATCTGGTGAACCGACTGCTGGCAGAATCGCCTTCCCGCATCTATCCCGTCGACTCCGAGCATTCGGCCATTGCCCAATGCCTTGCCGGCGAGGACATGGCAGCCGTCGACCGCCTCATCGTAACCGCCAGCGGCGGCCCGTTCCGCACCTGGCCACAAAGCCTGATTTCCCGTGCGAAAGCCTCCGATGCCCTACGCCATCCGAACTGGAGCATGGGTGCCAAAATCACTATCGATTCGGCCACGATGATGAACAAGGCTTTCGAACTCATCGAGGCCCATTACCTTTTCGGCATAGCGCCTGACCGAATAGAAGCCATAGTGCACCCGCAGAGCATAATCCACTCCATGGTACAGTTCACCGACGGGGCCATCAAAGCCCAGCTGGGAGTGCCCGACATGAAACTTCCCATTGCCTATGCCCTGGGCGAGAACACCCGCCTGGCGGGAACGAGCCGGCCTCTATCGCTCTCCGACATCGCCACACTCACTTTCGAACGACCGGACGTACAACGCTTCCCCTGCTTCGGTCTTGCCCACACCGCCATGAAAAGCGGCGGTACTGCGGCATGTACAATCAATGCGGCCAACGAAGTGGCCGTAGCCGCTTTTCTTGCCGACCGCATAGGCTTCAACGACATCTACGACACCATTGCGCACACACTTGCCACCACGGAACACGTGGCATCGCCAGACTATGCCGACTATGTGGCCGTGAACGACCAGAGCCGTCGCCTGGCCGCTGAACATATCGCCCGCCTCGAGGCATCCACCTCCCGATAACCACTCAAACAGCAATAAATTGGAAATACTCGTCAAAGCTCTCCAACTCATCCTCGCACTGCTGATTCTTGTGACAGTGCATGAGTTCGGCCATTACATATTCGCCCGCATCTTCGGAGTGAAGGTAAACCGCTTCTATCTTTTCTTCAACTACAAGTTCTCGCTGCTGCGCTACAACCCCATGGCCGGCACCCTGGAACTCATAGGATGGAACAAGGCCGACGGCACGCCGAAAGCCGCCGCTACATTCCGCGTGGGCAAGCCACACCAGCCACGCCCCGACGGCAAACCCACATGGCGCGACACCATCTACGGCCTTGGCTGGATTCCACTCGGCGGCTACTGCGACATTGCCGGCATGATCGATGAAACCAAAAGCGCCTCCGACCTCGCTTCCGAGCCACAGCCCTGGGAGTTCCGCTCCAAAGCCGCCTGGAAACGCCTGTGCGTGATGGTGGCCGGCGTAGTCTTCAACTTCGTGCTCGCAATCTGCATCTACATAGGCATAACTTTCCATTGGGGCGACGATGTGATTCCCTTCCAGGCCATGACCGAAGGCATGGATTTCGCACCCGAACTCGAGTCGGCAGGCTTCCGCAGCGGCGACATCCTGGCCTCCATCGACGGCCGCGCCATCGATGCCCACGACTATTCCACTCTCTGGGACATGATTCAGCCTGGAACACGCGTGGGCGTGCTCCGCGGCGGCGACAGTGCCGTTGTCACCATCCCCGACAATCTGATTGGCCAGCTCACCACCAAAGGCAAGGACTTTATGCCTATGAGCATGCGAATTCCCGTCTACGTGGCTCAGACAATGCCAGGCGAAGGGGCTTCCGCAGCGGGACTCCTTCCCGGTGAACGCATCCTCAAAGTAGGCAACGACACTGTGCCGTCCCTTACCGAGTTTTTCCCGGCTCTTGATAAAGTCAAGGGCAGCACAGTACCCATGCTTATCTTAGGTACCGACAGCACTTTGCATACAAGCGAGGTCGCCGTGAACGACAACGGCAAAATAGGCATCAGACTGCTCTCTCCTCTGGAAATCTTCGACCGCAGCACCATACGCTACAGCTTTGCCGGCAGCATACCCCGCGGCATAGAACTGGGAGTCGACCGCCTGGTAACCTACGTGCAGTCGCTCAGACAGGTGTTCACCAAAGAGGGCGCACAGAGCCTTGGCGGCTTCGGAACCCTTGGCGACTTATTCCCGAACCAGTGGAACTGGTACAGCTTCTGGCAGATTGCCGCCTTCCTTTCGGTGATACTCGCGTTCATGAACATAATCCCGATTCCAGGGCTCGACGGCGGCCATACTCTCTTCCTTCTGGTTGAAATGGTCACCCGACGCAAGCCTTCTGACCGCTTTCTTGAAATTGTGAACACCTGCGGATTTTTCCTGTTGCTGCTGCTGCTTATCTATGCCAACGGCAACGACATCTACCGCTACCTATTGAAATAACACCATGACCCACAAAATCGAACGCCGTGCCGACGGCCTGGCCGTCCTCTCTCTCAAACGCGGAAAAGAAGAATCACTGGACCGCTTTCATCCCTGGGTCTTTTCTGGCGCCCTGCGCCAAATGCCCTCGCAGGGCGAAGGAATCGACGAGGGCGAAGTGGTGGCTGTGGAAGCCGCCGACGGCCGCCCCATCGGTCTTGGACACTTCCAGATAGGCAGCATTGCCGTGCGCATGCTCACTTTCGATGCCACAGAAAACATCGACGAAACCTTTTTCCGAAACCGCATAGCCACCGCTTACAGCCTACGCCGCGCTCTCGGGCTACCATCGGCCCAGACCGACGCATTCCGTCTGGTACATGGCGAAGGCGATTTCCTGCCGGGACTGGTGGTGGACGTGTACGGTTCCACAGCCGTTGTCCAGGCACACTCACCGGGCATGCACTTCGCACGCGACATCATCGCCTCCGAACTCATCGCGCTCAAAGAACTCGGAGTGACAAGCGTGTACTACAAATCGGAAACCACCCTGCCATACAAAGCTCACCTCGACCCGCAGAACGACTACATAATCGGCGGCTTCAACGGTGATACCGCGCGTGAGAACGGACTATCGTTCCGTATCGACTGGCTACGCGGCCAGAAAACGGGCTTCTTCGTGGACCAGCGCGACAACAGACAGCTTCTCAAACACTACAGCCGCGACCGCAAGGTACTGAACATGTTCTGCTACACAGGCGGATTCTCGGTGTATGCCCTCGCAGGCGGTGCCAAAGAAGTGACCAGTGTGGATTCCTCGGCCAAGGCCATCACACTCACCGACGCCAACGTGGCTCTCAACTTCCCAGAAGGCGCAGCACATCGCAGCAGCGCCGAGGACGCGTTCCGTTTCCTCGACAATATGGAAACCGGCAGCTACGACCTTATCCTGCTGGATCCCCCGGCATTCGCCAAGCACCGCAGCGCACTCCACAATGCCCTTCAGGGCTACCGGAGGCTCAATGCGCGCGCAATAGCCAAGATAGCCCCCGGCGGAATCCTGTTCACCTTCTCATGCTCCCAGGCGGTGAGCCGCGAACAGTTCAGGCTGGCGGTGTTCAGCGCCGCCGCCTCTACAGGCCGCCGTGTGCGTGTGCTCCACCAGCTCACCCAGCCTGCCGACCATCCGGTGAACATTTACCATCCCGAAGGCGAATACCTGAAAGGTCTTGTACTCTACGTTGAATAAGGATACCAATAACTGGATACGACAAAAAATCGGACGGAGCCTGCGTGGCTCCGTCCGATTTTTTGTCGTTCCGGGTGACTGTTGTCAGTCTATGATGTCGAAGCCGGTGTAGCGCCGCAGGCATTCGGGCACCACTATTCCTTCCGGAGTCTGGTTGTTCTCCAGCAAGGCGGCCATGATGCGAGGCAGAGCGAGTGCCGACCCGTTCAGTGTATGGCACAGATGAGTCTTCTTGTCATCGCCACGATAGCGGCATTTGAGGCGGTTGGCCTGGTATGTCTCGAAATTGGACACACTGGATACTTCCAGCCAGCGCTGCTGGGCTGCCGAATACACCTCGAAATCGAATGTTATGGCCGAGGTGAAGCTCATGTCGCCACCGCAAAGACGCAGGATATGCCAGGGAAGTCCGAGTTTCTCCAGAAGGCCCTGCACATGGGCTTTCATTTCCTCAAGCGCGGCATAGCTGTTCTCGGGCTTCTCGATGCGTACAATCTCGACCTTGTCGAACTGGTGAAGGCGGTTGAGGCCGCGCACATCCTTGCCATAGCTTCCGGCTTCGCGTCGGAAGCATGCGCTGTATGCGCAGTTCATGATTGGCAGACGCTCGGACGGAATAATCACATCGCGGTAGAGGTTGGTTACAGGCACCTCGGCGGTTGGGATGAGATACAGCTTGTCGGCGCCGACAAAATACATCTGTCCTTCCTTGTCGGGAAGCTGACCTGTGCCGTAGCCCGAAGCCTCGTTAACGACATAGGGAGGCTGGATTTCGGTATAACCCGCTTCCGATGCCTGATCGAGGAAGAACTGAATCAATGCACGCTGCAGCTTGGCTCCCTTGCCTACATAGACAGGGAATCCGGCACCGGTGATTTTAACACCTAAATCGAAATCGATAAGGTTGTATTTCTTCGCCAGATCCCAATGGGGCATGGCATCGGCAGGAAGCTGGGGCATAGCGCCGCCGTGTGCTTCCTCCACGTTGTCGGCAGCGGTCTTTCCTTCAGGAACACCGCTGTAGGGGATATTGGGTATGTTGAGAAGTTCGTTTCGGATTGCCTCTTCCGTGCGTGCAAGTTCCTCGGCGAGTGCTTTCTGCTCCTCTTTGAGAACGGCCACTTCGTCCTTTGCCTTCTGGGCATCGTCCTTGCGACCTTCTTTCATGGCTTTGCCTATGCTGTCGGCCATTTTGCGCAACTCGGCGGCTGCGTTGTCGGTCTTAAGCTGGAGCTGGCGCCGCATATCGTCCAGGGCAATCACTCTTGCCACCGGTTTCGCGCCATCGAATCCTTTTACAGCCAGACGCTCCACAACGAAATGGGGGTCGGCTTTGATCTGTTGCAGTGTTAGCATTATAGTGGATATTATTTGGCGAGCATCGCACGCACTTTGTCGGAAATGGCTTTTCCTTCGGCACGTCCGGCGAGGGCTTTGGCGGCAGCCCCCATAACCTTGCCCATGTCGGCCATTGAAGCAGCGCCTGTGGCTGCGATAATTTTCTCTATCTCGGCGGTCAGCTCCTCGTCGGAAAGTGCTTTGGGCAGATATGTCTCTATCACTCCCAGTTCGGCCAGTTCGGTGTCGGCCAGTTCGGGGCGCTGCTGTTCACTGTAGATACGTGCGCTCTCTCGGCGCTGTTTCGCCATCTTGGTGAGAATTTTCATGGCGTCGGCGTCGGAAAGTTCGCCATTGCTTCCCGGAGCGGACTTCGCTTCGAGAAATTCCTTTTTGATACCTCTGAGAGCCTGGAGGCGCAGGCGGTCTTTGGCGAGCATCGCCGACTTGATGTCGGCATCTATTTGCTGGGTTATTGCCATATGTTGTTTTGTTTGGTTTCCAATCCGCAAAGTTAACAAAATAATCAGATAATGCCGCGGATCGGCTCCAGGGATGCAAGCCCGTGGTCGCGGCAATAGGCTTCCAGACCTTCCACAACCATCTGCGACACTGCGGGGTCGATAAAGTTTGCCGTGCCGATCTGCACTGCCGATGCGCCTGCCATGATGAATTCCAGGGCATCGCGCACGCAGGCGATTCCTCCGAGTCCCACAACGGGAATGCCCACGGCTTTTGCCACCTGCCACACCATGCGCACTGCCACCGGCCGCACTGCCGGACCCGAAAGTCCACCTGTTATGGTGGAAAGGGCTGCCCTGCGGTGTTCCACATCCACGGCCATGCCAAGCAGAGTGTTGATGAGCGACACACTGTCGGCGCCCTGTTCCTCAACGGCACGGGCGATGTCGGCTATGGATGTCACGTTTGGCGAAAGCTTGACCATTAGATGTCGGGGCCAGACCTTGCGCACGGCGGCAGTTACCTGCGCCGCGCCCTCACATGTGGTGCCGAAGGCCATACCGCCCTGCTTCACGTTCGGGCAGGATATATTCAGTTCTATGGCCTTGATACCTTCCAGCGGCACCAGGCGGCTGGCGGCTTCGACATAGGCATCCACAGAGGCGCCCGACACGTTCACGATAACCTGCGTGCCGAAAGAGGATGTCTGCGGATAAATATGTTCCACGAAATAGTCAACTCCCTTGTTCTGCAGTCCTACGGCGTTCAGCATGCCGCCTGGGGTTTCCGCCATTCGCGGTCCGGGATTGCCTTCGCGTGGCTCGAGAGTAGTGCCTTTTACGATAATTCCGCCCAGCCGGTCAAGTTCGACAAAATCGGCGTATTCGCTGCCGTAGCCGAAGGTTCCGGAAGCTGTGAGAACAGGGTTGGCAAGCACGAGCCCTGCCCCGAGGTCGGTAGTAAGATTCACCATGTCAGTTCTTTGGTATTAAACACGGGGCCATGGGTGCAAACGCATCGGCGACCGTCGGTTGTATCCTCCACGCAGCACAGACAAGCACCTATGCCGCAAGCCATTCTATTTTCCAACGACACCTCGCAGGAAATGCCTGCTGCGGCAGCCTTTGCCGCCACTGCTTTCATCATGGGCAGCGGGCCGCAGGTATGCACCATGTCGAAACTGCCGTTCCATGCAGGCGAATCCGTAACCAGGCCATGGAAGCCTTCACTTCCGTCGTCGGTGCAGATGTGCACACGCGCCACCTTTTCCAGCTTCGTCACAATCTGTTGTGCCGGTGCCGTACGTTCCCCGAACACCACCACAGGGCATATGCCTTTGCCGGCATAAGCCTTGGCCAGTGCGAAGATCGGGGCTATTCCCACGCCACCGCCAACGAGCAGTGGTGCCGTGGCTGTGGTGGAGAAAGTGTTGCCCATGGGGCCGATAACAGTAATCATCGTGCCGCTCTGAGCATCGCACATGGCATCGGTACCGGCTCCCGCACGGCGCACGAGCAGTTCGAGATAGTCGGCATAGCAGTCGCACACCGATATGGGGCGGTTAAGAGTGGTGGCATTCTGCGGCGGACGCACTTGCACGAAGTTGCCGGCAGGCATAGGCGGCATGGGCTGGCCATCTGTGCGGCGCATACGCAGCAGATGCAGGTCGGCGCGCAACCGTTCGTTGGCATCGACCTGTAGGTGGAGTATCTCTTTCTTTGGCATAACGGAAATAAGAAAAAAGCCGAAAAGCATATGCTAATCGGCTTTAAGCTTTGCAGCAGAAGTAATAGTGGTGGCGGGAACGAGAATTGAACTCGTGACCTCCGGGTTATGAATCCGACGCTCTAACCAACTGAGCTATCCCGCCGTTTGCGGATGCAAAGTTAGAAAGTATTTTTTATTTCACCAAATTTTTCGGCAGCTTTTTGTTGGTGTAATTGTTATTGCTTTGATAAGCAAGTGCTTGCGCCGAGTGCTTCAGCCGCGGCGCGTGCGCAACGCATACCGTCGACTGCCGCTGAAACGATTCCTCCGGCATATCCGGCGCCTTCGCCGCAAGGAAAGAGTCCGGGGGTGGATATGTGGAGCAGCGATGTCGGGTCGCGTGGAATGCGTACGGGCGATGATGTGCGCGTTTCGTCGCCTATCAGCACGGCGTCGTGGCAGAGGAAGCCTCGTTGCTTGCGGCCGAATTCGGCAAAGCCCTTGCGTAGGCGGTCGGCAACAAAGGAAGGCAGCAGACGGTCGATGCGGGCGGGGAGGACTCCGGGAGCGTACGAGGTGCGCGGGAGGTCGGCACTGTCGCGGCCGGCCACGAAGTCGTCCATGCGCTGGGCCGGAGCCTGCTGGCTTTTGCCGGCGGCCTCGAAGAAAGAATGTTCGATTTCTTCCTGGAATTTCATCATTTTCAGTTCGCCGTGGCTGTCGAGATGGCTTATGTCTTCGGGTAGGATTTCCACCACCATGCCTGAGTTGGCCCAGCGTGTGCCGCGGTTGGCGGGCGACATGCCGTTGACCACAAGCTGTCCCGGGGCGCTTGCCGCCGGAATGATGTAACCGCCCGGACACATGCAGAATGAATATACGGCACGGTCGTCGACGCGTGTAAGCATCGAATATTCGGCTGCAGGAAGGTATTTGCCGCGTCCCTGCGGGCTGTGGTACTGGAGTCTGTCGATCAGCTCCTGCGGGTGTTCGAGGCGTACGCCTACGGCTATACCTTTTGCCTGAAGCTCTATGCCGAGGTCGTGAAGCATACGGTAGACATCGCGTGCCGAATGTCCTGTGGCCAGTATCACGGGACCGTTGTAGCGGCTTCCGTCGGCGCAGATCGCGCCATCGACGCTTCCTGTATCACGATTCAGTCCGAGCATAGTCACACGGGTGGAGAAATGCACTTCGCCGCCTGCCGCGATTATCGTTTCCCGCATGGCTTTTATGACTTTAGGCAGCCGGTCGGTGCCTATATGGGGATGGGCGTCGACAAGTATCTCGCGCTGAGCGCCGTGGAGGTGGAATATCTTGAGTACTTTGTCGACCGGACCGCGTTTTTTGCTGCGGGTGTAGAGTTTGCCGTCGGAGTAGGCTCCCGCGCCCCCTTCGCCGAAGCAATAATTGGAGTCGGGGTTGACTGTGCCTTCGCGGGATATGGCTACCATGTCGCGTCGCCGGCTGTCGACGTCTTTGCCGCGTTCGAGTATTATGGGTTTGATGCCGAGTTCTATAAGCTCGAGTGCCGCGAAAAGTCCGGCAGGACCGGCTCCTACTATTATGACTGAATGGGGCGAGTGGCTGACGTCGGAATATTCTATAGGCTCGACTTTGCAGGCTTCTTCGTCTATGCTGTCGATGTGCAGTCGCAGACTCAGGTTGACCATGACCCGCCTCTGCCGTGCGTCGATCGACCGGCGGATGATATCGGTGCGGAGAATGCGGTTGACGTCGGTGCCGGAAGCGGTCGAGGCAGCCACCCGCAGGCGGTCGGGGTTTGCGGCCACGTCGGGTGTGACCCGTATTTCAATTTGACTGAGCATTGAGTTTTGCGGGGAATTGTATTTGCTTTTGTATCTTGCGGTTCATTACCAGAACTGTGGTGCATGCCAGTATTGCGGAGAGGAGGTCGCTGGCGGCCATTGAACCCCATACGCCGTCGACTCCGTAGCGGCTCGAAAGCAGCCACAACAGAGGCAGCAGGAAGATCAGCTGACGGGTAAGCGACAGGAAAATAGACAATCTTGGCTTGCCGATCGACTGGAAATAGTTCTGTATCACGATCTGCCCGCCTACAACGGGGAAGAATATGAAATAGATGCGGAAGCCGCGGCGGGCAATGTCGACCATAGTGTTATCGATGGTGAACAGACGGCTTATCAGATCCGGCATAAGTTCTGTCAGCGCGCAGCCGACGGCGGAGATGGCGGTTCCTATGATTATTCCGCGTCGTAGCGTGGCGCTTACGCGTGTCCAGTCGCCGGCGCCATAGTTGTAGCCGAGGATGGGTTGCATGCCTTGTGTCACGCCGAATACGATCATGACAAAGAACATCGTCGTACGGTTCACTATGCCGTAGGCTCCTACGGCGAGGTTGCCATATTCGCCTGCGGACTCGAGCAGGGCTTTGTTGATGAACACCACAACAAGACATGCGCAGCAGTTCATAAGGAAAGGCGACATGCCGATGGAGTACATACGTTTCAGCAATGAAACGGAACAGAAACTGCGGTGCGGGTCGAAATGGACAAAGCTTTTTTTCGACAGGAAATGGGCGAGAACCCATATAAAGGCACTGAACTGTCCGAGGATTGTGGCCCATGCGGCTCCTGCAATTCCCCAGCCGAACACGAAGATAAACAGAGGGGCGGCCACGACGTTGACGGCCACCGACAGCAAGGCTGAGATCATTGCTTTGCGCGGGTAGCCGGTGGCGCGCATAAGGTTATTCAGACCGATGAATACATAGGACACGGGTGTTCCCAGAGCGATCACCCGCATGAATTCGCGTGCATGGATTATGGTTTCATCCGTTGCTCCGAAAAAATAAAGGATAGGGTCGAGCCATATAAGGGTTATGCTGCCTATGACAATGGCGTGGACGAGGCAGAACAGGATTACGTTGTTGACCACATCCGTGGCTTTTCCTATGTTTTTCTGCCCGAGGAAAATTGACGATACGGTGGCGCCTCCGACCGCTATCAGCACGCAGAATGCCACTATAAGATTCATAAGCGGGAATGTTATCGCAAGACCGGCTATTGCCATGGCGCCTACGCCGCGGCCTATGAATATGCTGTCGACTATGTTGTAGAGTGAAGTGGCGAGGCTCGCTATGATTGCCGGCAGGGAGTACTGCATCAGCAGGCGGCCGATGGGGCGGCTGCCGAGTTCGGCGGGCGATGACTGTTTTGTATGTACTGATGTGCGTTCTGACATGATGGTGTGGCGATGCAAAAGAAAAAGCCGCGCGATGCTTATCGTGCGGCTTTTCATCCTTTGTGGCGGGGGCAGGACTCGAACCTGCGACCTTTGGGTTATGAGCCCAACGAGCTACCACTGCTCCACCCCGCGATGTTTTACGTGTGCAAAGGTAGAGCTTTTGGTAATACCGTGCAATAGCATTAACTAAGATTAACATTAAAATATTAGAGATTGAGATGGCAGAGGGCTGTTTAACTAAGGTGCTCAAAAGGTAAATACACTAAAAATAAGCTAAAAGGCTCAACGTATCGCCTTGTGGGGGTGTTATAACTCAAAACGCCTAATACTACGAATTTATGGGAACAGACACAATCCGCACCAAACTGGTTGCAATACAGACAAATCTACTGAATTTCGCATATACGCTGACGTCGAACCGCGACGACGCTTACGACCTGCTTCAGGATACGACACTCAAAGTACTTGATAACGAAGATAAATACGTCGATAATGTCAATTTCAAAGGTTGGGTGTTCACGATAATGCGCAACATTTTCATAAATAACTACCGGCGCATGGCCCGTACGGCTACGGTGGTGGACCGCAGCGAGGATCTTTACCAGATCAATCTTTCGGGACAGACGAGTTTTGAAACGCCTGAGGGTTCTGTGACCGTCCACGAGATCACGGCGGTGATAAATTCGTTTTCTGACGAGTTCAAGGTCCCGTTTTCGCTGCATCTTGCCGGCTATAAGTATGCCGAGATCGCCAAACGCACGGGCTTGCCTTTAGGCACGGTGAAGAGTCGTATTTTCTTTGCTCGCAAGAGGCTGCAGGAAAGGCTGAAAGACTTCAGGTAGCAGTGTGTTGCATCTCATCGGATCCGGTGGCGATGTTTGTTGCATCGTCGCCGGTTTCGGTTTTCCAGCGTTCGGGGAGTTCTTTTGAGGCTTTCGCTCCGAGGGTGCGCAGGCGTTCGGCGCGGCTGACAAGGTTGCCTGTGCCTGACGAGAGTTTGTTGAAGGCTCCGTTCCAGGCGTCGCGTGCCCCGGTTATGGAGCGGTCGAGGCGCTCCATGTCGTCGATGAATCCGCGGAACTTGTCGAGCATCAGTCCGGCCTGTCGGGCTATCTCTATTGCATTGCGGTTCTGCTTATCGTGGCGCCACATCTGTTCGACCAGGCGCACGACCGACATAAGATGGGTGGGGGAGATTATCAGCACGTGGCTGTCGAATGCGGTCTGCCACAGGGAATCGTCGAGGTTCATTGCGGCGAGGTATGCTCCTTCATGGGGGATAAACATCAGCACGAAGTCGACGCGGTCGGAGCCTACGAAATCCTGGTAGGATTTGTTGCGCAGTTCGGTTATGTGTTTCTTTACAGAGGCTACGTGCGCTTTGGCAAGTGTCTGGCGGCGGTCGTCGTCGGTGGCGTCGAGCATGCCGAGGTACGACTGTATTGAAACTTTGGAGTCGATTATTATTTTCCGTCCTTCGGTGTAGTTGATCACTACGTCGGGTCGCAGACGCGAGCCTTCGTCGGTGGCTACGGTTTCCTGCACCTGGTAATCGAGTCCGCGGCGGAATCCTGAGCGTTCGAGGATGTTGTCGAGTATCATTTCCCCCCAGTCGCCCTGTACTTTGGCGTTTCCTTTCAGGGCGTTTGTGAGTTTACGCGTTTCAAGTCCGATGCTGTGGTTTAGTTCGACAAGTTCGCGTATTCGGTCGGAGAGGGAGAAGCGGTCGCGTGCCTCGCGGTCGTAGCGTTCGATGAAGGTGGCTTTGAACTGTTCGAGATTTTCTTTCATCGGTTCCAGCACTTCGGCCAGTCCTGAGCGTGAGCGTTCGGTCAGGGCTTTTGAATTCTGTAGCAGGACTTCGTTGGCCAGAGCGCGGAAGCGTTCTTCCGCTTCGGAATTGAGTCGTGCCATTTCTTTGGATAGGAGTCCGAGGCGTTCTTGTGCACGTGCGTTTTCGGCATGTGCTTCTTTGGCTTCGGAGGCCGACTGTGCGGCTTGTGAGCGTGTGGCTGCGAGTTCGTCGCGCAAACGACTGCATTCGGTTTCGGAACTGCCTGCCGATGCCGACAGTCGTGCGGCTTCGAGTTGTGCTGCCTGAGCTTCGGCCTGAAGTTGTCTGAGCTGTTCCGCGTTCGAGGCGGAGAGGGCTGTCAGCCGGGAGTTCTCTTTCCGGCAGAATATATAGAGTACTGTGACGGCGGCGAGGGCGGCGGCGAGTATTATGACGATGGTCTGCATCAGGCGGCTGTTTTTTATAAACTGTTTGTAGCGGAAGTTTTGTTCTTGCGTTTTGCCAGGTATCTGCTCATGGCGGCTATGGCGAATGCCGTCAGAAGTACGCTTGCGAAAATGTCGATGGCGGGCATGAGGGTGGCCTCATCGGAGAAGCCCAGATCGGGATTTGTGCGGAGGCGGTACCATGAGGTGACGATGAACAAGGTGTTGTTCAGCGCATGGGCGAACATAGGCATCCATATACTGCCTGACCAGAGCAGGATGTATCCGAACCATGCGCCGAGGAGCATACGCGGAACAAATCCGAAGAATTGCATGTGGAGGGCGCTGAATACGGCCGCTACCGTCCATACGGCTACGTGCGGATTGACGCCTCCCGTAGTCAGAAGGCGCTGGAATGCGCCGCGGAACAGAAGTTCTTCCGAGAATCCGGCGGCAATGCCTATTATAAGTATGTTGATGATCAATGCGGGAACGGAAGTGTCGGAGAGTATGCTCTGCATCGCTTTTGCCGATGCTTCTTCCATGGCCCGGAGCGAAGCGGCGAGCGCGTCCATGCTTTCAGGCAGCGTGATGTGTTCGTTCCAGTATATGACTGCTTCCTGTGCGGGAATTGAAACCAGCAGTATCAGAGGGATATAGATGTAGGCTGCCGCAGATGAGTTGCCACGTGAGAGGCATAACAGTTCTGCCGGCTTGCGCGTTATTATCATAGTGGTGGCGATTGCCGGAATGATGAAGCTGACTACGTCCTGGATTACGGCACCTATGCGCATGGCTGCCGCGATGTCGGTGCCGCACAGGTGCATTGTCAGCTGCACGCACAGGACGGATATTATGTAGCATACTATGAAGATGCACAGCAGGAGTGTCAGTCGCATGCCCGGTGTAAGGGCCAGATCTGATTTTTTTATCATTTTAGATTGTCGATTATCATGTTAGAGATGATGGTAGAGTTCTCCCACAAGGGCAATATAGCCGTCGGTATAAGTTCCCGAGCTGTCGCGGATGTTCAGCTGTGTGTCGGATAATGGACCGTCGGTCGGGCTGACGTCCCACAGCAGCCTTGAGGCGGGTCGACGGGGAGTGGTGTGCAGCCGGCAGAGCCGACGCAGCTTGAGTCCTGCCAGTTCGCAGTCGAAAAGCAGCCCGGAGTAGCGGTCGGCGGGTGAGATGAAACAAAGGCGACCGTCGGGTTTCAGCACAGAACGCGCATAACGGAAAAGACCGGGATAGGTGAGGCTTGCTTCGTGGCGAGCGGATGCGCGGGAACTGTCGGGCGAAATTTCGCCTGTGCTGAAGAATGGCGGATTGCTTATGATCATGTCTACGGCGGCTGTCGGCCGGAAATCGGCGAAATGGCCTTCGACGACGTTCAGGCGATCCGGCCACGGGGAGGAATTGAAGTTGTCGCGTGCGTCGGCGGCTGCGTCGGTGGCTATTTCCAGTGCTGTCACTTCCGCTGCCGGGCAGGCTTTGGCCGCAAGCAGGGAGAGGACACCGGAACCGCATCCGATGTCGAGCACCGAATGGATCCGCCGGCTGTCGCCGGCCGTGAATGCCCATGCGCCGAGGATGACGGCATCGGAACAGATTTTCTGCCCGCATCGGCTGTCGTCGACAGTAAAGTCCTTGAATTGAAAAATTCCCATTGTCGGATGCTTGATCTTTATTTGCAAAGGTACATAAAAAAGCGATTTTTTACGCCCGGTGCATAAGGAAAGTCAAGACCGAGACTATCGTAAGCCATCGGAGAAGTACGTATTGCCAGGCGTTGAATTGAGATATAATTTTG
>ERZ778503.1164-NODE-1164-length-19565-cov-5.504203_pt1 | contig 19565 bp, 21 predicted proteins | sample MGYA00510047_ERZ778503 | MGnify/ENA primary metagenome ERZ778503 (study PRJEB29527, sample SAMN07138965) | mouse gut metagenome | material: feces | host: mouse | place: China:Nanjing | collected 2016-01-25 ... | reverse complement strand
AAAGGAGGTTATGACCCTGTACCTTAAATAATTTGTTAAAATAAAGGGTTATATTGGAAAAAGGAAAATTTTAGGAGGAATAATGACAGGTTTTTTATTGACAAAAAGCGGTACGCCCATTATTGGCTGGATTGCCAGTATTCTGGGTCTTATTATGGAAGGAATTTTTAATGTACTTGATTTTATAGGAATTCCGAATATAGGATTATCTATTATTCTCTTTACAATCGTTGTATATTTAATGATGCTTCCTCTTACAATTAAGCAGCAAAAGTTTTCAAAGCTTTCTGCTAAAATGAATCCTGAACTGCAGGCTATCAGTAAGAAGTATAAGAATCGTAAAGATCAGGATTCTATGATGCAGATGAATGCGGAGACGCAGGCAGTTTATGCAAAATATGGTGTTTCTCCTACGGGAAGCTGTCTGCAGATGCTGATTCAAATGCCCATATTGCTTGCATTGTATCAGGTTATTTATAGAATGCCTGCCTATGTAAGAAAGATAGGGGATGTTTTTGGTACTCTTGCAGATAAAATTATAGAAAAAGGACTTGTAGATGAGGTAAGAAATTTTGCACAGGCAGCCGCCTATTCTAAAAATTTTGATGTTGACCAGAAAAAAGCAATCATTGACGTATTAAACAAAGTAAACTCTGCGGACTTGGTTTCTTTTGCACAACAGAACGGATTTGCAGATTTACAGTATAATGGACATCATATTTTATCACAGGGCGCTGAAAGAGGTTTATTAGATACTTACAATAATTTTTTGGGATTGAATATAGCAAATTCCCCTGCTTCTATTGTAAAAACGGCTTTGGAAGCAGGAGCATGGGCGTTGGTAATTGCGGCGATTGCCATTCCTGTATTGTCGGCAATTACCCAGTGGATAAACGTAAAGCTTATGCCTCAGCAGGAGAGAAGCAAAGATGGATCCAGCGAGATGGCTGATACGATGGCTTCTTCCATGAAAACCATGAATATGGTTATGCCTATTATGTCAGCTATATTCTGTTATACGCTTCCTGCAGGTATGGGTCTTTACTGGGTTGCAGGTTCTGTGGTAAGAAGTATCCAGCAGGTTATTATCAATAAGCACATTGATAAGATGGATTTGAATGAGCTTATTGAAAAGAATAAAGATAAAAGTGCGAAAAAGCTGGAAAAAGCAAAAGCAAATCAAGCCAAGCTGCAGCAATACGCAAATATGAGTACAAAGGGTATTGGCGGTACTGTAAACACAAAAAATTATGCCCAGAAAGCAAAAGAGGCAACAGAAAAGGCGATAGATACGGAAGTAAATACAAATAAAAATACATCTTCTTCTACAAAACCGGGAAGTCTTATGGCAAGAGCAAATATGGTTAAAGATTATAATGAAAGAAATAACAAAGAGAAAAAGTAGGGAGGTTATGAAAATGGATTACAAAAAATTTTCTGCAAAAACGGTAGATGATGCGATTACGGAAGCATGTAAAGAATTTTTGGTAACAAGCGACAGACTTGGTTACAATGTAATTGAAGAAGGCTCTTCCGGTTTTCTTGGAATTGGTTCTAAGCCTGCTGTAATAGAAGCATGGGTAAAAGAGGAAGAAAAGCAGATTTCTCTTGCAGATGTAGCAAAAGATTTTTTGAAAGATGTTTTTGCAGCTATGAATATGGCTGTTGTAGTTGATGTAAATTATGATGAAGAAAATAAAAATATGGATATTGATTTAAGCGGTGATGAAATGGGCGTTTTAATCGGTAAAAGAGGGCAGACCTTAGATTCGCTTCAATATCTTGTTTCTTTGGTGGTAAACAAAAACAAAGAAGATTATATCCGTGTAAAAGTAGATACGGAAAATTACAGGCAGAGAAGAAAAGAAACCTTGGAAAATCTTGCAAAGAATATTTCATATAAGGTAAAAAGGACAAAACGTTCTGTTTCTTTAGAGCCAATGAACCCATATGAAAGAAGAATTATTCATTCTGCTCTTCAGAATGATAAGTATGTGACAACTCATAGTGAGGGAGAAGAACCTTTCAGAAGAGTAGTAGTTTCTCTTAAGAGATAAATGAAAATGGACTGTCCTGTGTTTATGAAGCATAATAAACACAGGACATATTCAATTAAAGAGGTAGTATGAACACAGATACAATTGCAGCAATTGCAACAGCCCTTTCTGAATCGGGAATCGGAATTATCCGTATAAGCGGAAAGGAAGCTGTTGTAATTGCAGATAAAATTTATAGTTCTAAGAGTGGAAAAAAACATTTAAAAGATGTGCCAAGTCATACGATTCACTATGGATATATTATAGACGGTAATGAAGTGATAGATGAAGTTATGGTATTGGTTATGAAGGCGCCAAAAAGTTATACCGCGGAAGACACAGTTGAAATTAATTGTCATGGCGGTGTTTTTATGATGCGCCGCATTTTGGAAATTGTTTTGCAGGCAGGAGCAAGACTGGCAGAACCCGGGGAATTTACAAAGAGAGCTTTTTTAAATGGAAGAATGGATTTGTCGGAGGCAGAAGCTGTGATGGATGTCATACATGCAAAAAGTGAATTGTCTTTAAAAGCTTCTGTCAGTCAGTTAAAAGGTTCTGTTTCAAAAAAAATAAAAGACTTACGTGCGAAACTTATTTATGAAATAGCGTTTATAGAATCGGCTTTAGATGACCCTGAACATATTAGTTTGGATGGGTATGCCAAAAATTTAGATGAAAAACTACAAGACTTTATTTTGGAAATAGAAAAACTTTTATCTTCTTTTGTAAATGGAAAAATTTTAAAAGAAGGAATTCATACCGTCATCGTCGGAAAACCAAATGCCGGAAAATCTTCTTTTTTAAATTTATTAATAGGAGAGGAAAAAGCGATTGTAACGGAGGTAGCCGGTACAACAAGAGATGTGCTGGAAGAGCAGATTAGACTTCATGGTATTTGTTTTAATGTAATCGATACTGCCGGAATTCGTTCTACGGAGGATGTTGTAGAAAAAATAGGAGTACAGAAAACAAGAAAATACGCGGCTGATGCAGACTTGATTATATATGTAGTAGATAGTTCTGTTCCGCTTGATGAAAATGATATGGATATTATGCAGATAATTGGTTCAAAAAAATGCATTGCTCTTTTAAACAAAACAGATTTAGAAGCTGTCGTAACAGAAAAAACTTTATGGGATGCCTTTATGGAAAGCTCTATGCAGGAATCTATTGATGATATTCATATTATAAAAACTTCAACAAAAGATGCAACAGGCATTGCTGTTTTTGAGGACACTGTAAAAAGTATGTTTTTTTCAGGTGAGATTTCCTTTGATAATGAAGTGTATATCACAAATATACGTCATAAGGAAGCTCTTATGGATGCCAAAAATTCTCTTCTTTTTGTACAAAAGAGTATTCATAATCATATGCCGGAAGATTTTTATTCGATAGATTTGATGAATGCATATACTTCTCTTGGATTTATCATAGGAGAAGAGGTTTCTGATGATTTGATAAATGAGATTTTTTCTAAATTTTGTTTGGGAAAATAGAAGAAAGGCATAGGTTTGGTATGTCCGCTAAAAATAATTTTTTGATGGATAATGTAGATGTTTGTGTAATCGGTGCAGGTCATGCGGGCTGTGAAGCGGCTCTTGCTTGTTCACGTCTTGGTTTGGAAACAGTTATGTTTACGGTAAGTGTGGACAGTATTGCTTTGATGCCCTGTAATCCTAATATTGGAGGTTCTTCAAAAGGGCATTTGGTGAGAGAAATTGATGCGCTTGGCGGAGAAATGGGAAAAAATATAGACAAGACGTTTATCCAGTCTAAAATGTTAAATTTATCAAAAGGTCCTGCCGTTCATTCTCTTCGTGCGCAGGCGGACAAAGCAGATTATACCCGCGAAATGCGTAATGTATTAGAAAATCAGGCACATCTTACAATTAAGCAGGCAGAAGTCTGTGAAATTTTATGGGAAGAGGTACCTGTCGGCAATACGCAGAAAATTTGTAAGGAAGCAGTATCAGATAATATACCAATTAATAAAGAAACTTCTCGAAAAAGGGTACTTGGTGTAAAGACATTTACGGGTGCAGTTTATTATAGTAAGGCTGTTATTTTGTGTACCGGTACTTATTTAAAGGCAAGGTGTTTGTGCGGAGAAGCCATTACTTATACAGGTCCAAATGGTTTACAGGCAGCCAATTCTCTTTCGGATTCTTTACGTAATATGGGAGTTGTATTACAAAGATTTAAAACCGGAACCCCTGCCAGAATGGATAAAAGAAGTATTGATTTTTCAAAGATGGAGGAACAGAGGGGAGATAAAGAAATCGTACCTTTTTCTTTTTCAACGAATCCTGAAGAAATTCAAAAGGAGCAAGTTTCCTGTTATCTGACTTATACCAATGAACAGACTCATGAAATCATTCGTTCTAATTTGGACCGTTCTCCTATTTATGCCGGTATCATAGAAGGAACAGGACCTCGTTATTGTCCTTCTATTGAAGATAAGGTGGTGAAATTTGCGGATAAGAACAGACATCAAGTTTTTATAGAGCCGGAGGGTGTGCATACCAATGAAATGTATGTAGGAGGTATGTCTTCTTCTTTGCCGGAAGATGTACAGCTTGCCATGTATCGCACGGTGCCCGGGCTGGAGCATTGTAAAATTGTAAGAAACGCTTATGCAATCGAGTATGACTGTATCAATGCAAATCAGCTTTATCCTACTTTGGAATTTAAAAATATTTCCGGACTTTTTGCGGGAGGACAGTTCAATGGAAGCAGCGGATATGAAGAAGCGGCAGCCCAAGGATTGATGGCGGGTATGAATTGTGCCCTCTCTTTATTAGGAAAAAAGCAAATTGTATTGGACAGATCTCAGGCGTACATAGGCGTATTGATCGATGATTTGGTGACAAAAGATAATAGAGAGCCTTATCGCATGATGACTTCGAGAGCGGAATACCGCCTTTTATTGCGGCAGGATAATGCTGACTTAAGATTACGTAAGATAGGATATGAGGTCGGACTTGTTGCAGAAGAGGATTATCAAAAGCTCCTTGTAAAAGAGCAAATGATTGCAGAAGAGATAAAAAGACTGAAGGAAACGAAAGTAGGAGGCTCTGCTGTTGTGCAGCAATTTTTGGAAGCGCATGGAAGCAACAGCTTAAAAACAGCGGCTTCTCTGGCGGAGCTTATGTGCAGACAGGAGCTTTCTTATGAAATTTTAGAAAAAATTGATAACAATCGAAAACCACTTCCGGCAGATGTTATTTGTCAGGTTGAAATTGAAATTAAATATGAAGGATATATTGAACGCCAAATGCGTCAAGTAAATCAATTTAAGAAAATGGAAAAAAAGGTAATTCCGAAAGATTTGAATTATGATGATGTAGCCAGCCTTCGGATAGAAGCCAGACAGAAGTTAAAAGCTTTTCAACCGGTTTCTGTCGGACAGGCATCTCGCATCTCCGGTGTGTCGCCTGCAGATATTTCAGTTTTATTGATATATTTAGAGCAGTATAATCGTTCAGTTTTGTAGTTCCAAATTGCTGGGAACCGGTTGCGTTAAAGCTGTTGGTAGTTGAAAGTCTGAAAGATTTAACTTACTGAGGCAAATATGAGGTATGAGTATGGTATATGATGTAGAGCAGTTTAAAGAGGATTTGTTCAGATTGGAAATTTCTTTATCTGATGCACAAATACAGCAATTTATAACCTATTATGAGCTGCTTATAAAGTGGAATGGATTTATGAATCTGACTGCCATCACAGAATATAAAGAGGTATTAAAGAAACATTTTGTGGACAGTCTTTCTTTAGTAAAAGTATGTGATTTGAAAGAGGAGATATCTTTAATTGATGTGGGAACGGGTGCAGGTTTTCCGGGACTTCCTTTAAAGATAGCCTTTCCAAATTTAAAGGTTACTTTATTGGATTCTTTAAATAAACGTATTCAATTTTTAGATGAAGTCATTCAAAAGCTGGGACTTACAGATATCCATACGGTACATGGCAGGGCGGAAGATTTTGCAAAACCTGAATCATTACGTGAACAATATGATATCTGTGTTTCCCGTGCTGTAGCAAATATGACGACACTGTCAGAATATTGTATTCCTTTTGTAAAAAAAGGAGGGATTTTTGTTTCTTATAAATCCGAGAAACTTTTTGAAGAAAAACGAGAAGCAGAAAAAGCAATTTCTATTCTGGGTGGGTGTGTTGAAAAAGAAATAAAATTTTCTTTGCCGAATTCTGATATTTGCCGTGTTCTTTTTGTAATAAGAAAAATAGAAGCTTCTCCTAAGAAATATCCGAGAAAAGCAGGTTTGCCGGCAAAGGAACCTTTGATATAATTATTTAGTCATAATTTGACTTATATTTACCATAGATCTTATATTGAAAAATAAAGGAAGGATGTGATAAAATTATGACTGAAGAAAATAATTTTTCTTTTGGAGAAATGCAGCATAATCTTTTAGCCGAAGCGGAAGGATTAAAAAAAAGCATAAATGAGAATTTAGTCAGAATTGCAGAAATAGATAAATATTTGGATTCTATTTATGGAAGTGAAGAAGAAAATTTTAAAGTATTTTCTCCTAGAAATGTAGAGCATATTTATAGAGATGACATTGTTATTCATAAGGAAGAAAAGAATAAACTGGAAGTGAATAATCGTTCTCTCTATAGCCGCCTTAATAAAGTAAATACATATTTAACTACTATTGATAATTTTATTTCAAAAAGTCCTGTTACAAGAAATTTTGAAGTTTTAGATATTCAAGAAAAAGAAAGGCATCGTATAGCCAGAGATTTGCATGATACTTCATTACAGAATTTATCACATTTATTACATAAAATAGAACTGGCATCTATGTATATTGAAAAAGATGTATTACAGGCAAAGTTGGAGTTGGCAACTGTAAGTAAAGGATTAAAAGCTGTTATTGAAGAAATAAGAAATACGATTTTTGATTTGCGTCCTATGACATTTGATGATTTGGGATTAAAGGAATCCTTTGAAATATTGTTTTCCAAATTGAAGGAGAATAATACCTTATTTGATATCAATGCGAAGGTGCAGCAAATCGTATGTCAGAATGATTTGGTTTTGATGACTATATTTCGTGTTGTACAGGAAGCATGTGAAAATGCAATCAAGCATTCTCAGGGAAATAAAATTACGATTGTGATAGAACAAAAAAAACAAAATTGCTATATATTGATTAAAGACAATGGTAAAGGATTTTCATGGGCGGAGGAAGTAGAAAATAGTTCTAAGCATTTTGGTATTGCTGTGATGACAGAAAGGATTCATTTATTAGGCGGCAAGATTTCCTTTCATTCTAAAAAAGGAGAAGGAACTGAAATTAAAATGATGATTCCGTTAGAATAATTTCAAATTTTTGTGCTGCTGCAAGGATTGCAGACCTGTGATTATGATGTAGGAGGAGATGATTATGGGAAACAGTATAAAAGTAATGATAGTAGACGACCATATATTAATGAGAGAAGGCATTAAACAACTTTTAGAATTTGATGGAAAAATAGAAGTAATAGCAGAAGCAAATGATGGAGAGGAGTGTTTAGAAAAATTAAAAACAGTAAAGCCGGAAGTACTTTTATTGGATATTAATATGCCAAAGAAAAATGGAATTGAAGTTTTAAAAAGTATCCGCAATCAAAATTTAAAAGTGAAAGTATTAATTTTAACAGTACATAATGAAATAGAATATCTTTTAAAAGCTGTTGATATTGGTGTGGATGGATATATATTAAAGGATTCTGAATCAGCAGAATTAAAACGCGCAATTATGACTGTGTTGGAAGGAGAAAGTTATATCCAATCGAGTTTGATTCCTGCATTAAATTCTCGTTTAATTGCCAGAGATGTGGACAAAGAAAAAATAGATTCTTTGACAAAAAGAGAATTAGAAGTTTTGGTACAAGTAGCAAATGGGATGTTTAATAAAGAAATAGCAAATACTTTAAATATAAGTGAGCGTACTGTAAAAAATCATCTTTCTAATATATTTAGAAAAATAGAAGTGTCAGATAGAACACAAGCGGCTGTATTTGCTATAAAGAATGATATTATAAAGCTCTTTTAATAATGTTTCACGTGAAACATTTTGTATTTACTGGCGAGTAACCACAAGATAATGTTTCACGTGAAACATTTTTGCGCTAGATATTGTAATAAAAAGCGTGAAACATTTTTAAAAAATTCTTTTATTCCGTGAAACAGTTTTTGTTTTTAATAAAGATTTAGGATATCAAAAGTCTTAATTTACTAAAATAAGAAATCCCGAAAATTTCTTATAGATTCTCCACAGTTTTAATGATATAATAACAAACAGACATGAGGATAAAGAAGATTGTCCATGTGCAGGACGAAAGGAAATTTTAAAATGGGTAAAGTAATTGCAGTTGCAAATCAAAAAGGTGGGGTGGGAAAGACTACAACCTCCATCAATTTATCTGCTTCCCTTGCAGATAAAGGCAAAAAAGTGTTAGTGATTGACACAGACCCTCAGGGAAATACAACCAGTGGATTTGGTGTCGATAAAAATGATTTAGAAAATACAATATATGAATTGATATTAGGCGAATGTTCCATTCATGAATGTATTTTAAAAGAAGTAATCAAGAATGTTTCTTTATTACCTTCCAATGTAAATCTTGCTGCAGCAGAAATAGAGCTGATTGGAATAGATAAAAAGGAATATATTTTAAAGAATGAAGTGGATTATGTAAGAGAACAGTTTGATTTTATTATTATAGATTGTCCTCCTTCGTTAAATGCATTGACTATTAATGCATTGACTACGGCAGATAGTGTACTTGTTCCAATACAGTGTGAATATTATGCGTTGGAGGGCTTAAGCCAGCTAATACATACTGTCAATTTAGTAAAAGAACGTTTAAATCCCGATTTGGATATAGAGGGCATCGTCTTTACCATGTATGATTCCAGAACCAATCTTTCCATGCAGGTAGTGGAAAATGTGAAAAGTCATTTGAATCAAAATATTTATAAGACAATGATACCCAGAAATATCAGACTTGCAGAAGCGCCGAGTTATGGTATGCCAATACATATGTATGACCCAAAATCAGCTGGAGCAGAAGCGTATATGAATTTGGCGGATGAAGTAATAAATCACAATTAGACATTGTGTAATTGAATAAAAATGCGTATTCAATAGGAAAGAAAAAGTGCGTCGCACCGCACAGATAGGTATGGTTATATGGCAGCAAGAGGTTTGGGAAAAGGACTTGATTCTTTGATTCCTAATGCAGTTGGGGAAGCAAAGGCAAAAAAGGAAACATCAAAAGAAAAAGTAGAAGAAAAAACAACACAGGAAACTATGGTGAAAATTACCATGGTAGAGCCTAACAGAAAGCAGCCCCGCAAAAATTTTGATGAAGATGCTTTATTGGAATTATCAGATTCCATTAAGCAGTTTGGCGTCATCCAGCCTATTGTGGTACAGGATAGAAAAGACCATTATGAAATAATTGCCGGAGAACGCCGGTGGCGTGCGGCAAAGCTGGCGGGAATAAAGGAAGTACCTGTTATCATTAAGAACTATACGGAAAGGGAAATCGTAGAGATTTCTCTGATTGAAAATATTCAGAGAGAAGATTTGAATCCGATAGAAGAAGCGCAGGCATACAAGCGCTTATTGACTGAGTTCAATTTGAAACAGGATGAAGTTGCAGAACGGGTTTCTAAAAGCAGAACTGCCGTTACAAATTCTATGCGTCTCTTGAAATTAAGTGAGGAAGTACAGCAGATGGTAATTAACGATATGCTGAGTACAGGTCATGCCAGAGCGCTGTTAGCAGTTGAAAGTCCGGAAGAGCAGTATATGCTGGCACAAAAAGTATTTGATGAAAAGCTCAGTGTAAGAGATGTAGAAAAGCTTGTAAAAAATATACACAAACCTGCAAAAGTAAAAAAGCCGGATAATAAAGCACTTTCCCTTATTTATCAGGATATTGAAGAAAAATTGAAACAAGTATTGAGTACAAAGGTATCCGTGATAGCAAAGGAAGAAGGTGCCGGAAAAATTGAAGTTGAGTTTTATAATCATGAAGATTTGGAAAGACTTATGGAAATCATAACAAAATGAAGCAGCACAAAATACAAAAGGAGACGTTATGCTTACAACGGGGAATACAACGGTAATCAGTAACCTTTTTCATAACATGGGTTTGGGCGGAATTGATATAGGTTATCTTCTTATAGGAATGACAGCATGTATTTTGATACTTTTGATTTTGGTAATTGTACAGTTTCGCAAAACCTCTCAGTTAGAAAAAAGACTGGATAAATTCATGCTGGGTAAGGATGCAAAGAGTCTTGAGAAAGATATTATTGCTTTGTATGAGGATAACAAATTTATCAAGATAAATATGGACAAAAACAAAAAGGATATTCGAAAGTTATACAAAAATATGGAATCTGCTTTTCAAAAAGCAGGTATCGTAAAATATGATGCATTTCATCAAATGGGAGGTCAGCTCAGTTTTTCACTGGCGCTCTTAGATGAGAATAATAACGGATTTGTACTCAATTCTGTTCACAGTACGGAAGGATGCTATACTTATACCAAAGAAATCAAAAATGGCGAATGTACAATATCTTTAGGAGATGAAGAAAAGCAGGCACTTTCTATAGCAATGGGTAAATAGTAAAGGATGAAGCATTATGCGATGGAAAACACTGGATGAACTGAAAGAAAATGAAATTCTTGCAAGACCCATACTGACAGAAGATTTTCAGGTAATATTGCCGGAGGGCGCTATACTAAAGCAAGGTTATATTGAAAAGTTGAGAGAGCTTAATATTTTAAAGGTATTTATCAAAGAAGATTCTTTTGAAGAAGATGCAGCGATTTTAAAAAAAGAAATAGAAAGCCTTGTCAAAGAAAAAGTAAAAGATATTTTGGAAAGGCACACTTATCATCATAATGAAGAATTAATGGAATTGTGTGAAACAGCAGATAATATTATTGTAAGTATTGCACAGGAAGATGAAGTTGCAGAACAGGTGTTTGATATCAAAGAAAGAAGTGCTGATATTTATGAACACTCTCTGAGTATTTGTATTCTTTCAGTTTTAACAGCATTAAAGCTGAAGCTTCCTCAGGATATCATACATGATATTGGCGTAGGATGTCTTTTGCACGATATTGGACTTAGATATTTGACGATAGATTATGAAAGCCAGAATTTATCCAATCTTTCAGAAGCAGATATGGCAGAATTTAGAAAACATTCTGTTTATGGATATACTGCGTTGAAAGAAGAAAATTGGATATCTGATACAAGTAAAAATATTATACTGTACCATCATGAAAGGATGGACGGTTCCGGATATCCCCTGCATGCTACAACATTGTCTTTGCCGCTGCAAATTGTAACGGTCTGCGATACCTTTGATGAAATGATTTGCGGAATTGGATGCGACAAGGTTAAGGTATATGAAGCGGTAGAATACCTGAAAAGTTATAAGAATATAAAGTTTAGCGAAACGGTAGTGGATGTGTTTTTAGAGTTTACCGCAGTTTATCCGGTGGGTACGGTAGTCATAACAAATGAGGGGGAAAAAGCACTGGTCATTCGTCAGAATAAAGAATTTCCGGATAGACCGGTATTACGTATCCTGACTGATAAATACGGAAGCAAAGTACCCACGGATGTAATTAAGGATTTGATAGAAATACAACATATATTTATAGAAAAAGTGTTGGATTGATGAAGGAGGAATCTACTTATGATAGACATTAAATTTTTAAGGGAAAATCCGGATATTGTAAAGGAAAATATCAAAAAGAAATTTCAAGAGGAAAAGCTGCCTCTGGTGGATGAAGTAATTGCGCTGGATATTGCAAGCAGAAAGACCAAACAGGAAGCAGATGAGCTTCGCGCCAATAAAAACAGAATATCAAAAGAAATTGGCGGATTAATGGCGCAAGGAAAAAAAGAAGAAGCGGAAGCAAAAAAAGCGGAGGTTGCCGCACAGTCGAAACGTTTGGCTGAACTGGAGGCAAAGGAGCCGGAATATCAGGAAAAAATAACAAACATCATGATGAAAATTCCACAGATAATAGATGATTCTGTTCCAATTGGAAAAGACGACAGTGAAAATGTGGAAATCAAAAAATATGGCGAGCCGGTAGTTCCTGACTTTGAAGTACCTTATCATGCTGATATTTTGGATAAAATAAGCGGTTTAGATAAGGACAGTGCCGGAAGGACAAGCGGTAATGGATTTTACTATTTGATGGGAGATGCAGCAAGACTTCATTCTGCCATGATAAGCTATGCCAGAGACTTTATGATTGATAAAGGTTTTGTTTACTGCATACCTCCTTTTATGATTCGCAGCAGTGTGGTAAACGGCGTTATGAGCTTCGCAGAGATGGAAGCTATGATGTACAAGATTGAAGGAGAAGACCTTTATCTTATCGGTACTTCCGAACATTCTATGATTGGCAAATTCAAAGGACAGATAGTAAATGAAGCATCTCTTCCTGTTACGCTGACCTCTTATTCCCCCTGCTTTAGAAAAGAAGTAGGTTCTCATGGAATAGAAGAGAGGGGCGTATACCGTGTGCACCAGTTTGAAAAACAGGAAATGGTAGTTCTCTGTAAACCGGAAGAGTCTATGGATTGGTATAACAAGATGTGGTCCTACACCGTAGAGTTCTTTAGAAGTCTGGATATTCCGGTGCGCACATTGGAGTGCTGCAGCGGCGATTTGGCTGACCTTAAAGTCAAATCCTGTGATGTAGAGGCATGGAGCCCGAGACAAAAAAAATATTTTGAAGTGGGTTCTTGTTCTACTTTAGGCGATGCACAGGCAAGGCGCCTTGGGATTCGTACCAAAGGTGAAAATGGTACTTACTATCTGCATACATTAAATAATACAGTACTGGCTACGCCAAGGGGATTGATTGCCTTTTTGGAAAACAATGTAAAGAAAGACGGCAGTATAGATATTCCGCAAGCGCTTCGTCCTTATATGGGCGGCATGGCGAAAATAGAGTAAGACATACGAACTGATAAATCAGTTTATCAGGGGAAAAAGAAAAAAGAAGGAAGGTGAGATTCTTGCATAAATATTTGCGCGCCATTGGTTTTAGTAAATTTGGCAGCAGAAAGGAATTAAAGGAACTGTTGACAAATGTAATTGTAAACTCCACATCGAGAGCATATACCATTAATCAGGATGAAATTATGTTGGGAGAATTCTGCAAGGATTTTGCTGATAATATGGGAATTGCTGTCTGCGGAGAATTTGATGAGGAAAATGACGATAAATTTGTGTATGATTATTATTATCCTTATCTGCGCGGCAGCGGTGTTACGACAACAGAAGATGTATCTGTGGAACGACATGCTGCAAAGAATTCATATGCCGGCGTGTGTGATGATATCAAAGTAGGCGTTTCTTTGATATTTTACCTGCAAAATATGATTCCCTATGTAAAGGCACAAGCTTTGGGACAGCTTCCCATAAGAGGAACAACGCTGACACTTTCGGCACTGTCTCTTAAGGGCACTATCATGATGCCGATTCAGAAAGACGAATACCAGAAAAAGAGGATTCAGAAAGAATCTAAAAACCGCAATAATCTGATTGCAGCAGCGAGACAGGGTGATGAAGAAGCGATGGAAACCCTCACCTTAGAGGACATGGATATGTATACTACCATATCCCGCAAGATACAGAAAGAAGATGTATTTAGTCTGGTGGACACCTATTGCATGCCTTATGGTGTGGAATGTGACCAGTATTCTATTCTTGGCGAAATTATGGAGTGCCGTATAGTCAAAAACAGCATAACCGGCGAAGAAGTATACCAGATGTCCGTTTATTGCAATGAGTTGACATTCGACGTTTGCATCAACACGGAAGACACTTACGGAGAGCCGCAAGTCGGCAGAAGATTTAAGGGTATCATATGGCTGCAGGGTTTTATCAATTTTCCTGAATAAAAATTTGACGTATTCCCTCTCCATATGCTATAATTAATAACTGTTGAAGGTGTGCTCAAACCAAACTTATACGAAGAATGGGACAACAGAGAGTATGCCGGATTCAAAATCTTCATATAAGTTGGTGTAGCACAGTGGATAGTGCAGCCGCCTCCTAATATCCCGGTCATCAAAGTCCGTGGAGGTAGAAAAGCAACTTCATATCGTTCGAGTCCTCGTAGCTCAGCTGGATAGAGCACACGCCTCCTAAGAAAGTGTTCCAACACTCGCCTTGGGAGGGCAAGGGAAATGTTGCAAGTCCCACAATTTCATAGTTTTTATAAATGTTTCCGTAGCTCAGTTGGATAGAGCGACCGCCTCCTAAGCGGTAGGTCGGGTGTTCGAGTCACCTCGGGAACGCCAAAAACCCCGCCGAAAACCCTGTAAAATCAAGGTTTTCGGCGTTTCTTATTTTCCGAGAGAAATCGGACAGATAGCAAAGTGCGATTAGCAAAAGCCTATCTTGCTAATCAGACGCACCAGAGAAAAGTCGAACTTTGATTTTTTCGTTCATCGGTTATCCTGCTTCGGCTTGCTAATGATTAGCAGGATTTTTGCCGAGTTTGCTAATCAAAATGCCTTTCCTGCTAATTTCCCGAAAAAAGCTGCTAAAAATCGTGCTAATTTGAAAGGCGATAGTTCCAAGTTCAACAGCTTATTTTATAGGTTTATCTGCTACCAGATACGGCACATTTGAGTATCCCATCGCTTCTATATATAATGGAAGCAGGAAAGGACGGTGAGCCGCATGAGAGAAAAGAAAACTCACATATATGTGGATAGCCAAGAAAGAACATTACTTTTACATAGTCTTGTGGAGCTGAAAAATCAGCTCATACAGCAGGGCAAATACGGGGACTGCGTTGACGAGATTATCTTCAAAGTAGCCAACGCCCCCATTAAAAGAGTAAAAATCGAATATGTCTAAGGCACATCGAGATTGAGCCGCTTATTCTTAACCCCCATTAAGAGTTGCTTCGATAACAGAAAGCTCTCTATCGTCTAAACTGTTGAGCTTTGCGTCTAAGCGTCTGCGGACGGAACTCTTTTCGACTTCCTTATCTGGGAATATGTACTCGTCAACCGACACATCAAACATCGTAATCAGTTGGATAAACAGCTCGATGCTTGGATACTGCCCCTCGTTTTCGATGGATTGAATGTGTCTGGGGGCATAGCCGATGATTCCAGATAGCTGCTCCCTTGTCATTCCTCTGGCTTCACGGGCTTTTTTGATTGCCTGTCCTATCGGAGTAAAATCGAAGTCAAAATGATTGTTCCTTTCGTCCATTAGCTCACCACCTATACTCTGAAAATCTTACTCTTATATTTTACAGAGGTGTGGCTTCTAATTAAACGATGTGAAATCTCTTGTAATAGGATATGAAATCTCCATATTGCAGAAGTGAAAAAGCTATCTGCAACTTTTTTGTGAATTGTCAATCTACGGACTTGACATAGAAGGTAACAAGTTACTATAATATAAGGTATGGGAACTTGTTACCACTTAACGGAGGTGCATAGAAAAATGAACGAGCTATTTGAGCAATTCAACTGCGATACGCAGCACAGGGTGCAGGCAATCTTTTCAAGCATTTTTGTCTTGCAAAATCGTATGCAGACCGCAGGTGAGAAACTTCAAACAGAAATATCTATGAAGCAATGGCTTCTGCTTGCAATGACAGAGTTTTGCCCAGAGCCACGGACGCTAACAAATGTTGGAAACTTGATGGGCTGTTCAAGACAGAATGTGAAGAAATTAGCGTTAGCACTTGAAAAGAAAGGTTTTGTCCGTCTGCTATTAAGCAACAATAACTCTGTTCTTATTGAACTGACAGAAGAAGTAAGACGCTATGCAGAAGAAATCGGAGAACGGCACATGAAGGCTTTAAGCATATTGTTTGCCGATTTCAGCGAGAAAGAAATTGAGCAACTGTTTTCGCTTTATACAAAGCTCTATGCAGGATTAGAGCGAATGGAAAACTATGCGGAGGAATTAGGATGACTATGAAAAAAGTGAGGAAAAGAAAAATGTTTATTGCAATTGGCGTATTGATTGTACTTATTGGAATGATTTTGATATGGTTTCATATTCCATACTCACCAGTAAAAAGAGATTTTCAGAAAGATATTGACACTCTGATGTCTGAAAATCAGTTACGGACATACAATGAAGTTTTTACAGAAAAAGATTTTTCACATTTGCCGACCGCTATTCAACGATATATTGAAAACTGCGGTTATATAGGGACACAGAAAATGTCGTATCTGAAAATGGAATATCACAATGTCGATTTTTCACAGGGTAAAGACCGCCCTACTCTGACAATCGACTATACACAGTACAATTTTATCAATGAGCCTTGCCGAATGGCACTCATTGACAGTAGTATGTTCGGTATTCCTTTTGAGGGATATGACTACTATCAAAATGGGACTGGCGGCATGAAAGGTGTGATTGCAAAAGCTATTACCCTGTTCGACCAGACAGGGGCAGATATGGATAGGGCTTGCCTTGCTACTTTTCTTGCTGAAAGTTTATTTGCCCCTACTATTCTCTTACAGGACTATATCACGTTTGAAGAAATAAGTGATTTTGAAGTACGGGCAACAATCAATTACAAAGGGCAAACGGCAAGCGGTATCTTTACTTTTAATGAACAGTACGAAATGATTTCTTTTACCACAAATGATAGAGCTGTTGCAGGAACGGACGGAAGCATGGAATATGTACCGTGGTCTGCAATTTGTAATGATTATCGGCTTTCCCCCAGCGGCATTAAATACCCCACAAAATTTCAAGCTGTTTGGAATTATCCCGATGGAGATTTTGTTTACTTTGATGGCGTTATCAGTGAGGTATCTTATGGATATAAACAATAGAGCGGAATGGGTACGCTGCCTTGTCTGCGGTAATAAAACTCGTGATAGAATTAGAGAGGATACCGTTTTGAAAAAATATCCTCTTTACTGTCCGAAGTGTAAGCAGGAAACCTTGATTGAAGCTCAAAATTTACAAATAACAGTTATCAAAGAGCCAGACGCTAAGACGCAGAGCCGATGAACAAGTGAGCAATCACAAGTTTATCGGCTCTGTTCTTTATTTCAAATATTAGGCGACATGAATCCGTTTTTTAATTCGGCAATTAGTACAGAGGATGGAATATCCATATCACTTTCCACCCATTTTAGAAGCATACTATACATACCGCCTGCTCCGAAACGCATTTAACCAAGGTGTGAAATGGGAGCTGATGTCGAGAAATCCCGTACTTAATGCGACACTCCCGAAAGAGGAACATAAACAGCGTGAAATCTGGACTGCCGAAACGCTTTTCAAAGCCTTAGAGGTCTGCGATGACGATGTTCTGGCGTTGGCATTAAACCTTGCTTTCTCCTGCTCTCTCCGCATCGGGGAGCTGCTCGGCTTGACTTGGGACTGCATAGACATATCGGAGAGTAGCATTAAGGCAGGCAACGCCTATATCTTTGTGAACAAGGAATTGCAGCGGGTAAACCGTGACGCTCTGGAGCAGTTAAGTGAAAAAGGCGTGATACTGAAATTCCCTCCTGCCCTTTCAAGCACCCACACAGCGTTGGTACTGAAAGAGCCGAAAACCAAAACGAGCATCCGAAAGATATTCCTACCGAAAACGGTGGCAGAAATGCTTGTGAAACGCTATGAGGAAGTTGAAAATCTCAAGGAACTGTTTGGCGATGAATACACCGACTATAATCTGGCATTTGCTTCATCCTGCGGCAGACCCATAGAGGGACAGGTCATCAATCGGGCATTGAAAAAACTCATTGACGATAACGACCTACCGCCCGTGGTATTCCACAGTTTCCGACACTCCAGTATCACATATAAACTGAAGCTCAACGGCGGCGATATGAAATCGGTGCAGGGCGATTCGGGACACGCACAGGTTAAAATGGTGGCTGATGTGTATTCTCATATCATAGACGATGACAGACGGTTGAACGCACAACGGTTTGAGGAACAGTTCTACCAGACAAAGGAAACGCCGCAAGCCGAAGAAGCACAGCAGAACACAGAGCCATCGGTATCACCGACAGACCAAGAAATGCTGCTGAAGCTGCTTGCCAATCCAGAGATGGCAACGCTCTTGAAGTCGTTAGCAAAAAATTTATAAGGTAGATTATGAGAGCAAGGCACTTGGCTGAAGCAATTTGCCCTGCTCTCTTTTTTGACCTTTTTCGCATATTCATGGGTATGTACCTATCAATTTTTGAAAAAATGTGTTATACTAATGCTGCTAAAGTTTTCGAGCAGGCAGGTTACAATCCTGCTGTCAGATAAACCGTTGCCAGAAGGGGGCAAATTTTTATATATGGAAAACGATAAAATCCAATTATTTGAAGATAGAAAAATTCGTACCGCTTGGGACGAGGAACAGGAAGAATGGTATTTTTCGGTTGTGGATGTGGTCGCTGTATTAACCGATAGTCCAAACCCACAAACATATTGGCGTGTGTTAAAAAAACGCTTAAAAGACGAGGGAAATGAAACCGTTACAAACTGTAACGGTTTGAAAATGACTGCCACAGACGGCAAAAAACGCATGACGGATGTCGCAACAATAGAACAGCTTTTGCGTATCATTCAGTCAATCCCCTCACCGAAAGCAGAACCTTTTAAGGCATGGTTAGCTGCTGTCGGTGCAGAGCGAATTGAGGAAACCATTGACCCAGAGCTTACGATTGACCGTGCCCTTGCTACATACCTGCAAAAAGGCTACACACGAGAGTGGATAAATCAGCGTTTACAGGCTATCCAAGTTCGTAAGGAGCTGACTGATGAATGGCAGGATAGAGGTGTAACGCAAGGCAAAGAATATGCAATCTTAACTAATGAGATTACACGAGCTTGGTCTGGCATGAACACGCAGCAGTATAAAAAGCTGAAAGGCTTGAAAAAACAAAATCTGCGTGACAACATGAGTACGACAGAGCTTATCTTGAATATGCTTGCGGAAACTTCCACCACTGACATATCCAAAGAGGAAAAACCGACTACCTTTGAAGAAAATCAAAAGGTTGCCCGCCGTGGCGGACGGGTAGCGGGAATTGCAAGGCAGGCTCTGGAAGCAGAAACGGGAAAGCCTGTTATCACTTCCAAAAACGCCGTAGATTTTGCAAAGCTCATTGATGAGGTTGTGAAAGAGATTGAGCCGCCCAAAGAAGATGGCAAGAATAACGGTGATGATACCAAGTAACACGATGCGGTATAAGAAGAAAGATACTCAGATGAGATAGACTGAATTTGTCACCGTAACAAATCCCAAATTACAGGCTTGGTGCTAATTCCCTGCAAAATACAGAGGTTAAAAACATATAAAATTAGCAGAAAAACAGAGGTACGAGATAACATTCGTAAGCCGTGAAAAGCCAGTAGATACGGGGATTATCCAACACTATGAGGGAGCTGCCTAATGGCGTATAGCGTCACTCCTAAGCGTGGGGTCGGAAGTTCAAATCTTCTCGGGGACGCTGGAATGCCGT
>ERZ778503.1149-NODE-1149-length-19709-cov-21.205098_pt1 | contig 19709 bp, 36 predicted proteins | sample MGYA00510047_ERZ778503 | MGnify/ENA primary metagenome ERZ778503 (study PRJEB29527, sample SAMN07138965) | mouse gut metagenome | material: feces | host: mouse | place: China:Nanjing | collected 2016-01-25 ... | reverse complement strand
TAAGGTGGATGTAATTTTTGCCTCATTTTATTTGGATTTTAATATAGTTCGTACTATTTCCGCTCATTCGAGAACTGCTGGGCGCGTGAGGGCGCCGGGGCTGTTCCTCCGCCCATGAAGAATATCGAGCTGCGTACTCTCCGTCAGGAAATGTCGGAAGTGCTATATCAGTGGGCCGAGGAATACTTTGACCCGTCAGGTTCTCATCTTAACGAGCGGATCAAACGTGCTGACCTCGTCGCCTCTTTCTTCGAATATGCCGGTGGCCCTGCCGGGCATGGCGTTACCCGTACAAACTTCAAGGGGAAAATCCAAGCATATTGCAAATTCAAAGGCTACGATTTTAACATTGACCGTCCTAATGCCGAGAAAGTCTATTTCTCAGACTGGAAACCGCTACACCCCGAAGAATCTTTCATCGGTTCAGATGATAAATCCGGAGGGGCAGAATACTTCAAGGTATTCTCTCCAGCCAAAGAAAAGGAATCCAAACCATTCTAAATACTTAATATATGGACAACAAAGAAATCGCCATCTCCGTCGTAAGCAAGGTTACGGGCGTGGCAAAATCGACAATCCTATCCGGTACGCGCAAATGGCCTGCAGTCGAGGCCAGACAGTTTGTAATCCTCCTTCTGTATCATGAAGGAGCTACTGATGAAACTATTTCATGGATGCTTAACCGTGGCCGTTGCGCAATCCTCAAATCAAGGCACAATGCAATCGCCTCACTGCGTCTTTCAAAGATATTCCGTGCCAAGTTCAACAAAATCTCCGAAATGTATGAGCACCAAAAATCGTTACGAATATCTTAAAATCGACTTTCTCGAAGATGTCAGCCCCGTCGAGGCACAGTCGACATGGTGTGTCACCAAAGGCCGCCGTGAATCCGTCACAATCTTCTCATCGTTGCTTCCTGACGGCTCATGGGTCTATGGTTATGCCGTCAACTGGGCAAATGGCAGGACATCCGTACAGCAGCCTACCGCAGCCCTCGGAAGATTCCGTTCTCAGCGCGATGCAAAGCTGTATGCCATCGGCTTTATGCTCCTATATCTTGATTATTTCATAGAAGATACTCGCATCGATCTCCGTAGAGCAGAAGCGTCGCTCCTTCAAGCAGAACTATTCTAAATCATCAACCATGGTACAAAAACTTTCCATTCTACTTGCCCTCGCTCTGGTAGGCTGTTCTCAGTCTAACGAGCTTTCGGGTTCATCGGCTCAGCCTCATGCAGCCGTCGCATCTATGTCAATCCCTGCCGGGTTCTCCGTCATCGAGCAGCACCCAGACGGATATTTCATTCGTCTCGCTTCCGCGGAACGTGCCTCAGCTGCCACGATCCGCTCAATCGCCGACACATTCAATGGCGAATTTGACCGCGTCGACCTTTGCCTCGATATCACCCATGAGCGCGGCGATGAATACGCCTCGATCATCGGCAATCAGGTGTTCGATCACGAAAACGATTATATATATTCACTTAACAATACCACAAAATGAGTTCCAATGATCTTATTTGTTGCTCATCATGCAACGAACTCAAGCCTCTTTCCGAGTTTTCCCGCAACTCTCGCTCCAAGTCCGGACATCTTTCAATCTGCAAAACCTGTCAAAAATCAAGGATTTCCATCGGGAAAAGAGTCTCCGCCAGTTACCCCCCCTCTGCATTTAAGGCTTACAATCCAAAATTCGAAGGCCAACAACCACTTCAGCTCATAGCCGCCATGCGTGAGCTTGCAGAAGAACTTAAAAACAGAGGCTTCTCCTACAAAGGAGAACTTACATATCTGAATGTAATTAAAATATAACACCTTGGATATTATTATTTTCAAAGTCTTTTTCCTTGCCGTTGATCCAAATGGTTCTGCGCGACAACCACTCCACTTTTGCAGAGTCTTGGCTGTAGATAACGGCAATCAGCTCGAATCTCGCATAAACAGCATCATAACCAAACTCAAAGCCGATGGCTATGAGATAGCAGAAGTTGATGACTGCTGGAACATCTCGGAACCCTCCATTATCGGCCCTCGATGACCCGCAACTTCTCCAAACCACAGATTTCGGACTACGTCTCAGCTCTGGCTCTCGCTTCGAGACCGCTGGAGCTGAGAACCGTATTCGTTGGCCTTGTTGAGTTTCGCGAGGTAGCTGCAAAAGCCGCTCGCACGTTAGAAATGGCTCGGCTCGCTTCGCCTCCTATTACTACCGTGCCAGTTCTGTACCTGAAAACCTATTTAGACAACCTTTCGAGAGACCTTCTCAGACAGGCTCAGCCTACTTGCGACCGCTGTTGTCACTATCAGGCCCACCCGCCACGATGTCAGCTCTCAAAGCGTTCTATCTACCCTAAACAATTCTCCTGTAAGAAATACTCACCCAAATTCAATTCAAGAAAATGAAATTAACAATCAACTTCTCTGACTTTCAGTTGATGAAAGCTATTGCTCTCTCTCCGGCAACAGAAGAACAGGCCGACAAAATCATGGCTGCTGTTCGGGAAACACCGGAACTCGACATCACCGAATTCCTCTCATCGGACAAGGATTCCCAGCAGGTGGCTTTATTGATCGCTGTTTCTGCTATCGCGGCCATCTCAGAAAAATATAAAATCGAATGAAGAAATTTAATCACCTTGTCAGCGAATGGGAGCGCGAGGCATGTCGTGAAGCGCATGGCTCGTTGTGTGCAGAGATGGTTCGCGTCCGGCTTGAATTTCTCCGTTTAAGGCGCGAAATCCTGAAAAGCATCTTTCGCCAATACTACTATCTGTTAAATTAAAAATATTATAAAATGATTGAAATTATTCTCTATGCAGCACTTTGCGCTGTAGCCGTCGTCCTCGGCCATGTTTTAGGATTCCGTCGCGGATATAATTCTTGCCTCGACAATCATCCCGTTCCCTCTGATCGACCGGGAATACCTTCTCCGTTCCCGCTTGTTGAAGGCCGGATGAGTAGATACTCATTCCGGTTAACAACCCCCAATGCTGTACGGCCGGAAGATCGAATCAGAATCGCCACCTCGGCTGTAGATGAACTGAGCACGATAATAGCGCGCCGATTACTCGCCGAAGGGGTAATTCGTCCGGTCATCCTTGAACCGCATATTGGTGGACGTTTTGGGGATGCGATAGAAATCGGAGCTTCACTCTATGCTTTGGCAGACCCGGCATATGACCGCTATCCCAAACTCGTATATTTCACCACGCCATTGAATCCTGATTGATAGACAATCATACTAAAAAATCCCCGGCTCCGTGCCGGGAGTCGGGGAGAAAGCGTCTGTGTGCTTTGCGTGTCAAACAAAAAGAGCTATGGACGCTTGTTTTTTTGTCATACGCGCTGTGTGAAGGTAGCCAACTGCATGCCGATATCTTGGAGAGCCTTTATAAAAGTGGCCTCCTCGGATTGCGTGAATGCCGCAGGTTTACCGTTTACCATTTGCCCCTTGAGGCGTTGATAAAGCCATTGGCGTGTCTTGCCGAAATAATGCCGGGCTATGTATGCGAGATTGACCACCTCGGTCAAGCTTCCCATGCGCTCGTGCATTGTATATGAAGCCAACGAACTCTCCACATTATCAAGGTGCTTGTCGGCCGATGCCATGATGAACTGCAGCGCCTCATTCATTTCCTGAATTTTACCTTCGGCCTGAGCCTGTGCGGTTATCTCTTTCAGATAGTCTGTTGCGGCGGGATCTCCGGCCGTCTCCATCTGTTTCCATTTTTCTATACGTTCTTTCATATCCGTTTTGAATAAGGGGAGGGGCTTCCCCCTCCCGGGTTCTACTTCTCTTTGCGAACTTCATCTATCAACATTTCCAGATGTTTCTTCCTGTCAAGCATGTTGTTTAGATGTCGTTCAATCTCTCTCGTGGGCTTGACACCTGACTGCAAGAGAAAGGCGATTTTTTCAAGCTCCGCCTTGACCGCGATTAACTCTCCGGTCCAGTACTGTAAAAGTGCTTGTTTGTCCATAATGTTAATTATCTCTTTTTGTTTGACACTACAAAGATAATACACTTTTGTGAATTATAAAAACTTTCAATCAATAAAATTCACTTTTGGTTATTTTTTTATTCAACAACACCCTCGCCCATCACGGCGGGGGTGTTTTGCATTGTTACCTTTTTGTCGTATATTTGCGAATAAACTTTGTTTACCTATTTATTCTCATTTATTCTCATGAAAAAAGTAGCACTTTGTATTCTGTCTGCCGCCTTACTCTCCTTAGTCTCGTGTAAGCCAGTCATGTTATCACATCAAACATATTATTTGGATTATCAAGAAGCCGGCCAAGGAAAAGTATTTATCACAGAAGCTAACTCTGTCAGCTTCGAATACGAACCGTTAGGCTCTATTCTAATCGTAGAGTATCCGGGGTTCGTGAAGGTTACTGCTCCTTCAGGCGAAGTTAGTAACGAGAAGAAAAAACTCTTTGCAGCTGACCTATATAACAATAAATACTCAAATCTTAGATATGACAATGCATCAACCCAATCTGCAATAAACTATGCAGTAGAAAAAGTATTGGCTCTTGGGGGAGATGGCATAATCAACCTACGATTCTCATCATATTTTGATAAATCCGCTCAAAAGCAAGTCGTACAGATTTCTGGAATGGTCATTAAACGGAAATAAAACTAATTCTTTTCATTATGAAAATATTTCAATCTATTTTTATCTTTATCTCTTTTTTTATCCTGAATGCGTGTTCTTCATCTGGATCATCAACTTCAGCTTTTACAAATGAGGAATTAGATGCAATTGAGGCAGCACAGGATTTCATCCGCTCTGAATTTGCCCATGACGCTGATTTCCACAAAGAAGGTACAATAATCCTACCTACCGAGGTTGACAATCGTTACAAAGTCATGCAGCGGTTTGACAGTGCCCAAAAGGACGGTTACAATTTCGTTTACCGAATTTGGGTGCAAAAATTCCCCTCTGGCTGGGAATACGGAAATCTCGGCATTGAACGATCCGGGGGAGAAAGAGTACTTACCACCAATGGCCGCATGAAAGAGTTAGAGCGACAAAACATGACCCGACAAGAAAATTCCAGTGCCGGGAATGTTGATTATACAATAATCAAACGAAACGCTCCTAATTATGTCAGAGTCTACACAGCGCAGCGTTTAACCCGTGATGATGTTCTAACTGTCTATAACCAGTTGAAAGACACTTACCAAATTGTTCAGTTTAGCACATCAAGCAATCCTGATGACGATGAATATATGGCAATTCAGTATGGTAGTGTATATGAACACGATAAAAACAAAATCACAAAATTGGCTGAATACTGATTTTTATGCGATTTTATTTTGCACTGTTAATTTTTTGTAGTAATTTCGCAGTGCTATAACACCATGGCAGTTTGCCTGCTACCTTGAGTGCGGTTTAGACGCTCGACATACTTTCGGGCATTTTTTATGCCCTTACATAAGTAGCCCCATACGGCTACCATTCCGAACCCCTTAATATCGCCCTCAGTGGCAGGCATTATGGTGTTATAGCAACGGAGTGGTAGCCGTTTTTATGTCTGCCATATTGCTATAACACCATAATGCCAAGCGTTATGCAAACAACCATTCTATTCAAGGTTCCGGGCAAACCATCAAGCTCGCCCCTCGTAATCCTTACAGGCCCTACTATCAGCGCCCGGTATTCCACCCCTATCACTGCCCGCCTCTCCCGCACCCTCTCGATGGCATGGGAATCGGTGAAGTGCGCTTGTACCCCGTCCCGCCTCGTTACCGGTATATGCGTCCTATGCGCCATTTCGGCAATATTCGCCGGAATGCACACGGCAGCCACCGGATCTGACAACTCACGGATTCTTCTTGCCGTCATTACACTCATAGGGCTACCCCTGTCCATAATCGGAGCATTCATATCCTCTGCCGGGAAAGGAGGTGACAAATGATGGGATTTACAGATGACCTACTGTTCGCGGTTACAAGCCATATCGTTGAGAACTGGGAGCGCTTGGACGGCAATGTCGCCTATTTCGCAAATCGCGTCCGTAAATCCGGCCTCACAACAGCCGATCTCGACAACTATCTCGTCGAGCGTGGCAAAGTATGCCCGGTCTGCGTCACTACCGTATTCAACTACATCCTACACCCTGTCGATAGCGAGGAAGGAGGTCAGGCATGAAATACTTTGTTACGGTCAACATACTCCAGTCCACCACAAAGCTCGGACGGCTGCTCGCTGATTCCGTTTTTCGTCGTTATAACAATGCCCTTGTCCATTACGGCGAAGCATCCCGGATTCCGCAGTATCTGACAGAGGAAATGAAATCCCTCTGCACGGAAAACAAGCGTCTGAAGCCGATGACCGTCCGTACATCCGGATTTACCGCCGGCAAGCTCAACATGGGAGCTTCATCGCAGATATATGTTGTCACCGAAGCAGGAGCAAAGGCATTCTCCGACAATCGGCCATTCACCATCCATCTCACCCCGGTAATGAAGGACTACACGATAGGGAAAGGAGGAGAGCTATGAGCCGCACCACCCCCATGCCGGACATCACCATCGGCAAACGCACCCATTACACAGAGTCCGGAGAACCGGATTACGGGCAATATGAAATCGAAGTCACCAGCCACATTGAATGCAATGGAATTATCACCCTCGATTATGCCGGTGACTTATTCAGGCTCCGCAATGCCATCGACAGTTATATAACCGAAAACAAACTACAAAATCCGTACCTATGAATACAGAAGGAAATAACAAATCCCGGCAGGTTAAGAAAAACGCCTCACGCAAGCCCCGGTTTCTCGGCGTGATCGAAGGCTTCATCAACACGCAGTACCGTCCGACCCGCGCCTTTGACCCCACTGAACGCACACGCTTCCGGGTCATGACCTCACAGGAAATAATCCTTGATCTCGCAGATATGGTCGACATGGAGCTTAATGACGTAGCCGAAGCCATGATGTATCTCGGTTACCGCACCATAATTCATGACGGCAAAGCCGGATGGCTGCTCGAACGCCGGAACACCTGAACATTCATCCATTCCCCCTCATGACAAGCGGCACATCGTTTCACAACGGTGTGCCGCGCTCCTTTCTTGTTGGAATAATAGGGATGGGTTGAAATCTAAAGTACAATATATAGACGGCGATTACCTATCAGATTCGGTATTCTTTTTTCAGGCTGGGGTATTCTCTTTTCAGGCCGAGGTATTCTTTTTCAGGCCGTCGGTATTCCCATATATAATACGTTTTCACGTATCACGTAAACGCATTAAAAGCCCATTATAGGCACAAAATTAGACATTCTCTGCTGAATAGACAAACATTCTGTAATCGAGTTAGCAACATCTGTTTTAATGATACTCCGCCGCCCCCGCACCCCCGGAGGCAGGATTTTGGAAACCATTGTGCATACGTGCGGAAATGGCACAGGCGCACATAGTCCCGGCTTCCGTGCGGAGGGGTGCGGGGAGGCGCGTATCACCCGGCAGCCCCGTCGCATGCCACGTACCGCCCGCAAAGGATATTGGATGCAACGAGCTGTCATAAACCATTTTACATTCATTGCGAACATTCCTTATAATTATTTTTTTCTCCCGCCTATTGTAAGAGTAAAAAAGAGTACATTCGTACAGAATAGGTGTTTACATTTGTAAATCAACCACTTAGATAGCGCACAATTTTTGCACTTTTGCGCACGATTGCACTGATGTACAAATCACACTTTAGAAGGTACACTTCCGCAGCACATTCCGCACAAAAAAAGTACGCCCGTAATGTATTGGGATACTGACAAATGCACGAAAGCGCACGAATGCACAGCAAAATCGCACCTGACCGCATGGAAATCCCGGTTTTATATTTAACTATTTGAGAATGTAATTTAATTAATTATCGAATTTTTATAAATTTGCATATATAATCAGTTAACATAAACCATAGTATATTATCACATGTCGCAATTTTCAGTCTACATCAATCCGCCTGAATATCTTGAACAGTGGCTTCGTCATGATTTCTGGGATTCAGAATCGGGGAGAGTAGTGTTTCCAAGGGGTTCAGCCCCCCGCGCCGTCCTCGCCTCGTTACTACGCAAGTCTCCCGGCCACAGTCAGCATGACCACGGCCACTCATCACTACCAGTGGAAGTACCGACATTCAAGGGGCTGAATCCCGCCACGTTCAACTACCTCTCTCCGACAGGACAGTCAGCCTTGATCTCCGCCTGTAAAAAACTCTTTCTGGCCACGCTCTTCAACGAACTCCACGAACTGTTCAGCCACGATGTCCAGATCACCGACATCATCTATGACTTCATGGACCGCCACGGCATTGACCGCTCCGAACGCAATTGGGAGACCATCCGCCAGATGTACTCACGCATGCGGAAAAAAAGTCAAGCGCATCGCAGTTAAAATATGTTAATATTCATTGACTTCAAAAGCGATAATTACCAGAACGCACATCCCGTCCAATCCACCCGAAACACCCGTAGCCATGAGTTTCCACACCCTTCCCGGAATCAGAAAAATTCAGATTGTCCGCTGCACTGACCTTCCTTCAGGACTGATGCTGCAATCCATCTGCGGCTGCATGATCGCCATCGCAGCCCCGTCGGAACAGGTCGCATTCGTCGGCCGTCCGACCCTCCGTTGGGAAGGCACAAAGGTCAATGGCTCACGACAGGAAAAATCGACACTGGAATTCACTACTGTCCACCCTTTGCCCGAAGGCGAGCACATCGCCTTCGTGGTCACGGGTGCGGGAGGAAAACAATATCTCGTAGGCACACGCGAAGGACGATTCCCGGTGATTAACTATTCGGACACCACAGGCGAGCCGGGAGGCAGCCCCGCAGTCCGCACCTACAGTGTCACCCACATCGCACAGAAATCAGTGCTCCCCTGCATCATCTGACAGCCTTTATAGTCTTTTACCACGCAGCCCGCGCCACATAATTTTGCGGCATAGACAATCAACCGCTATGCCAAAAAATTACAATCTCTACCTCAAGGGCTATGTCGGCGACTGGAATTTCTCCGCCGACATGGTCAACGCCGTCCTTGACAGACACAAGGACAAAGAGGTCTGCGTATTGATTGACTCCACCGGAGGGCGTGTCGACACAGCCCTCTCGATTTCCTCTCTCTTCAAGCTACATGGCAACGTCCACTGCCACTACGTCGGCATGAACGCCTCCGCAGCCACCATCGCCTCGATGGGGGCCAAGCACGTTTCCATCGACGCAAACGCCCTCTTCCTCGTGCACAAGTGCATGAGTGTGGTTTTCGAGTGGGACTATATGAACGCCGACGAACTCGCCGCCCATATCGCCGACCTCGAAAAACTCAGAAAGGACAATGACACCATCGACGGCTGTATAGCCGGCATGTACGCCTCGCGCTGCAAAAAGCCAAAGGACGAGCTTCTCGCCCTCATGAAAGAAGGCGCATGGCTCACCGCCAGACAGGCGCTCGAATGGGGTTTTGTCGATGAAATCACCGATGATCCGGAGGACGCTGCCCCCGAAATCACCGATGTTGTGGCTGACGCCCTCGCCAAAGAAGGAATCCCTATGCCTCCGGTCGATGTCAAGAAAGGCTCATTCCTTGAACGCCTCGCGCAGTTCTTCAATCCATCATTACATTCAAAACCTGCTGCCGAGGCCAAAGTGCCGGAGGCAGCACAGTCAACTCCTCAAATGTCAAAAGCTCTCACAGCCGTTGCAGCCCTTCTGGGCGTCACTGTCACTGTTGCCGACGGTCAGCTCACACTCACCGCGGAACAGGCCGACAAACTTGAGGCCGCTGTCGCCGGGCATGATGCCACGGTCAATGACCTCAATGCCAAAATCACCGAGAAGGACAACAAAATCAACGAACTCAACGCCAAGATCGCCGACCTCGTGAAAGAACCGGCCTCAAACACCTCGGACGTTACCGAAACCTCCAAGGACACCAGCCCTCTCAACGGTCTCGACATCGACAAGGTCTGTGACGCACTCTGCGGCGGCCTTCTCTAATCCTCTAACCTCAATCTCTCTCCACAATGCCTGACAATTCTGCAAAAATCGTCATCACTGACGAGGTCCTTCAGCAGTACAAGGACACCTGTATCCAGTGGGACCCTGTACTCCGACAGCTCCCAATCCGTGCCGCAGCCGACGTGCTGAAATACTTCATTCCCGTCAAGAAACTCCGTGGCAAGCGTCGTTTCGGCGAAATCTCCGGCAAATCACAGTTCGCACCTTTCAAGCGCGACCGCGTATCACAGGCTTCGGTAGATATCGACTACCGCGAAATCGAAACCTTCCATGGCAACGTCATCGAGACCTTCGCCCCTGTCGACTATCTTGACATCCCTCTGGGATACGATGACCCGGTCATCACCGAGGCCATCAAGAAAGCCGGAACAACATTCCTCGTGCTCGCACAGCTCGTGAAAGCCCGCGGTCAGCACATCGCACAGTGCGCCTTCACCGGCAAGCGCAATCCTGAGGGTGATACCACACTTGACCTCTGCGACGGCCTCCTAACCATCGCCGACGCTGAAGTCGAGGCCGGCAACATCTCCGAAGCCAAAGGCAATCTCTACAAGGTCGGTGAAGAAGTCACAAAAGTCAACGCCTGTGATATCGCCAAGGACATCTTATTCACATCGAATCAGTTCCTCCGTCGTGAGAACAACGTAATGCTCTGCCCTACCGCATTCGCCGATGCCTACAACGAGTCATATCTTCTCTCTCACAACGGCCTCGTCTATAACAAACAGTATGACCAGCCCTATGTCGAGGGCTCTGGCCATAAGCTAACTATCATCCCCGTGCCTGAACTTGACGGCACTGACAGGGCCATCGTCACCCAGAGATCAAACCTCCTCTATGGCACATACAATGACGCTGACCAGACATCGGTCGACATCATGCGTGCCGGCCACTATGACCTCTCCATGGCCTCTGACATGTGGCTCGGCTTCCAGTACCGCACAATCGACCCACGCCGTTTCCGCTACATCGACCTTTCTGCGGCATAACCCTTAATACGTTAAATCATGGAACAGAACTCTGTTAACAAATGTTTCAGCACCCTGCTCGATATGAAATATTGTCAGGGTACGCCCGTTACTCCGGGCATTAAGCGCCGTGCTTGGTACGTATCGGTCGGCGCGATTGTCGGCTGGCCGGAAATCCCCGTCGACGAATATGAGCGTCCGACATCATCTGTCTATACCGGGGAATTCAAGCTCGCGGAAGGCGAGAAATGGCATGCGCTTGACCACCTTCCCGGCAAAGCCGAATTCAAATCCGAGCCACAGGGCGAAGAACCCTCGCGCACCTTCAAGGTCACCGGCTCTTTCGTCCATCCGAAAATCGATGAGAACGCCGCCTCCGCTGCCACATCTCTCATCAACACACGCATCATCGTGCTCGTCGAGGACATGAGGGGCAAATACCGCGTAATCGGATGCGAAAAATATGACGGTGCGCTCGTTTCCCCCTCGCGTGACAACGGACAGGGCGCTACAGGCACAGCAGGCACGACAATCCTTGTCGAAGCCGACGATCCGGTAGAGACCCCCTTCTATACCGGCCCAATCGACACCGAGGACGGCATCATCAATGAAGCAGCCTCAGCCAATTGACAGTGACACCGGAGGCCTGATGGCTGACATCACCTCGATCCTATCGGATTTTAAGGTGGCTGAAAGCACTACGGCCCTCGGTGATCCTTCATGCGATGGCGCTGCACCATTGCCCGTCAAAGACATATTCGCCATCCGGAATCGCAAGGCATGGGACAAAACCACAGAGGCAAGGTGTAATTTCGCCTTTCGTCCAAGAATTACGCCACGCGCCGGACTATGGTTTCTGTCATTATGGCAAAAGTCACTCATGGGCAGAACCCTTACCGAGATAAAGTCCGACCCGGCTGAAATCACGCATTTTGCGGATGCCGTGTCGGACTTTCTCATCAAATACCTTGGCCCGTCCCTCTCCAGTGGCCACTGGTGTATCTGCACCTCGCCCAAACGCCGTCACAAAGAGCGGAATTTTGCATCGCTTATCTGCCGGCAGATCCACGGACGGCTGCAGATCCCGTTCTATGAGGATGTCGCCATTTGTCACTCACGGCAGCGTATCAACGCAGTTTTCACACTCAATCTCCTCCCCGCAGAGCCCAATGTCATCGTTTTCGATGACTTTGTCACCACCGGGTCTACTCTGAAAGGGATGCACGAGCTTTTATTGAAACACGGCAAAAACACCTTGTTTGTCGCCGGTATAAACAACAAACTTTGAGCAGATGAGTGCAGTGCCAAGCTCGCTTGGGCATTGCCGGATGTAGCCAAAGTAAAACGTTAGTTAACATATGATTGACCTTGAACTCACTCCGAAAATTAAGGAATGGCTTGAAACAGAGCCATCACAGCGCAATCTCCATGAGGGAGCAGACCTCCTCCTGCGTGTGACAAGGAATAAGATTCTTTATGCCAACATCACCCGTAATATAACACGTCACGCCGACACTATAGAATATCACCTCAAGAAGATATATAAAAACCGGCTCGCCGACATCACACGTCAGCAGGTACGCTCCATGATGGCAGAAGTCGATGCCATCGCTCAGGCCCGTGGCCTTTCCGGCACTGAAGGTACATCCTCACGGACAGAACTACAGCTGGGCAAGCGTGCTGACCATGACGAGCTGCCGGACGAAATCAGGCAGCTGTATGTCGATAACGCAGAGATTCACCGAAAAATGCGTGAATGCCATCTCCGTATCCGCATGATCACACCGGAAAATTCCACCTGTCCTGACTCTGACCGCTACCCGTGGGCAAAAGAATTAATCGCCCTCGACACACTCTACCGGGAGAACTGGAATCGGTATGACCACTACATCAAGGGCACTCCGCCCGCATCAGTGCAGCTCGTCACAGATTCCCGTTCCGAATCACGGAATGCCGCACGTGTCATACATCTGCTCCTCGGGAAGTATGACCCTGCCAATCCTGATGACGCACTGGCTGGCCGCATACGCGACACTTATGCAAAAATCGCCTCGCCCACAGTCACCATCCGTGAAAAAATGACCGCAGCCGGACTGATATGATCAACCCCCACGCTTCAATCGCAGACATCCTGTCACCGCTCGCCGATAAAGGCTGTCAGGCCTATCTGAGCAATGCACTGCAGGTTGCCGACATCCTCAGATGGACGCTGTCTCAGACAGGCCCGGCAGACATCCGGATGACCTCTTTCTCGATTTCCGAAGAATTCCTCCGCAGGATATTTTTCATCGAAAAAGAAGGCCTCGTGCGCTCTCTTGACATAGTGCTCGATTTCAAGGCCACAAACAAGACCCTGAAGCTATGGCCGTTCATCGCCCAGACAATCGGACGGTGTCACCTCGCAGACAACCACTCAAAAATCCTCCTCGTATCGAACGAGGCATGGAAAGTTGCCGTGGTGATGTCGCAGAACCTTACGAGGGGCAATCGCTATGAGTCCGGATTCATCACCACGGACACCACCGTATTTGACAGCCTGCATCAGCAGCTCGATTATGTAATAACCCGCCAATCAGTGCCATTCCATGACATATTCAGCCAGACAGTTGACCACCATTGAACAGATGGCGGCGCTCTACATCACCCCCACCGAAATCGCCATAACACTTGACATCCCGGAAGAAGAATTTAAAAGCGATATCGCAATGGCCGACTCTCCGGCCCGAAAGGCCTATCTCCGTGGTAAACTATCTCAGAAAATCGAAATCCGGAAACAGATGGCCATGCTCGCCCGTGTCGGTTCGCCTGCAGCTCTGGAGATGTCAGAGCGGGCATTGCTCGATATGGAAGATGACGAATAGCGAAAACACCTCATTCCTCTATGCCGAACCTCCTCTCTCCGCTTGAGGCCTGCAAGGCTGATCTCTTTGCAGCCGAAGACGAACTCCGCGACAAATACCCCTTGGCACTCGCAGAACGCGTTCTGCGCCTTCGCGAGATGTATAACTATTGGCTCGCGAATCCGTCAATGAAAGACCGCCAGTTGCGCGACGCCATCATGTCTCGATATGATGTCTCGCAGTCGACGGCCTATTCTGATATAAATATCATTCATCAGCTCGTGCCTCTCCTCTCGCAGAAATCCCGCGATTTCCACAGGGCGCGTGCAAATGAAATGTTTCTTGAGACGTATGCAATGGCCAAGGCACGCAAGGACACGAAAACTATGGAACGCGTCGCAGCCTCTTACGCCAAATATAACCGCGTCGACATGGAGGATGAGATGACAATGCCATATGACGATATCGTCATTCAGCCCTTCTGCGCCACACTCGATGTCCGTGTACTCGGGCTTGAACCCATCCCCGATGCCTACAACTATATCGCAAGGCTCACCAAGGAGCTGTCGCGCGATTTCCGTGACATTGATGATGTCGAGTTCGAAGAAGCCGACCTCGAAGAAAAACAACTTTTTGCACCTCTCTCCGATGGAACTGACCAACCCCAAGGCTAAACCGACATACTTCAACCGCCCGCAGCTGATGGCACAGCTTATTGGTGCCCGCACCACCGTCATCGTGGCCGGGCGTCGTACAGGCAAAACGGACTCTATCGCCGCACCGTACACCCTGAAAATGAAGCAGCGCATGCCCGGCTCTACAGGCGGCATCGTCGTGCCTACATTCAAGCACGGCCTCACCAACACCCTCCCCGGCCTGTTCGCCGCATGGGAGCGTTGGGGCTATAAAAAGGGGGTACACTATGTCGTTGGCCGCCGTCCCCCCAAGTCCTTTGCAAAGCCTATTACAGAACCCCATGACTGGGAACAGGTCATTACCTTCTATAACGGTTCAGTGGCGGTCATTCTCTCTCAGGATCGCACAGGCGCGGCCAACTCGCTCACCCTCTCATGGCTGCTTGTCGACGAAGCCAAATTCATTGACCCCGTCCGGCTGCATGAAGAAACATTCCCCGCCAACGGAGGAATCAAGACCCACTTCTCGCGCCACTCCTTCAACCACGCCGTACTCATACTCTCCGACATGCCGCAGAGTAAAAAAGGCTCATGGTTTCTCGAATACGAAAAGAAGATGAACCCGGAAATCATCCGAGCCATCGAGGCAGGAGTCTACGAGCAATGGAGGCTTAAACAGAAAATCCTCGAAATGAGGAAAAAAGGCATCGAGCCGCCCGCATACCTCCGTGGCCATCTCCGTCGCCTTGACGCAAACATCAACAAGCTCCGCTCAGTGGCCACATATTATCGCGAATACTCCTCGGTCGAAAACGTCGAACTGCTGGGCGAACAATACCTTCGCGATATGAAACGCGACCTCACCCCCCTCACCTTCCAGACCTCGATAATGTGTCGGAAGATAGGCATTGCCCGCGATGGCTTCTACTCATCCATGAAAGAGGATCACAAATACAACGACAGCGATTTCGGGTATCTCGACAATCTCGGCTACGATTTCCAGCCTGACGCACTTGACTGCCGTGCTGACCGCGACCTCGACCCCTACCGTCCTATCTGCATCGGCATGGACTACAATGCCAACATCAACTGGATTGTAGCCGGACAGGCTGACGAGAGCCTGAACCGCCTGAATATCCTGAAATCGTTCTATGTTAAATACGAACGCAAACTGCCGGCACTGATAGCTGAATTCTGCCGGTATTACGCACATCACAAATGTAAGACGGTGGTTTATTATTATGACACTACCGCTCTCGGATCTAACTATGCGGTCAACTCGGTCGACTTCATGTACACCATAATCGACGAATTCAAAAAACACGGATGGCACATCGTGGCAATTCCGCTTGGCAATCCAATGCGCCACGAGGAAAAATACCATCTCATCAACAACGCCTTTGCCGGCAAAAACCGTCTCACACCATATTTCAACCGCCAGAACAATGACGATCTGATCCTCGCCGTACAGTCCGCCGGAGTCACCCGTGGCCGCAACGGCTTCCATAAGGACAAATCAGGCGAAAAACTGGCCGAGACCGAGGATGACCGCCTCGAACTCCGCACCGATGGCACCGACGCCTTCGACACCCTCTACATCGGCTGTGAGAAATTCCCCTACTTCGGCAGCTCATTCATGGACGTATCCGGCGTCATGTGACTCGTACTGTCTTTTTCCGTAAATACATCCCGGCGTAACTTTGCGCCATAATCATCCATCACTCTCCGCAATGAAAAAGTCCACCATTCAGACCCACCGCCACATTCTCGGAATCACACTGATCATAGTGGCCGTGGCGCTCATCCTCTACGATTTCTTCAGCCCTCCCGTCGGACAGCTGAGCAACGTCACCCTCATCCTCTTCGCCAAAATCATCGCCATAGCCGGCTCGCTTATGAATATCGAAATAAAAAAATCCTGTGATAATGACCCCGTTTGAACACCGTACAAAACCCGATCCATCATGCAGACACTACGCTTAGGAAGCCGCGGACAGGATGTCCGCACCTTGCAATCGAGCCTCGCGCTCATTGCTGACGGCATTTTCGGCCCGGTCACCGAAGAAGCAGTCAGAACATATCAGTTTTCTCAGGGGCTTGAGGCTGACGGCATCGTCGGCCCTAAGACATGGTCGGCGCTCGGAATAGCCCCTTATCGCCGGAGCATCACCAAAATAATCCTCCACTGCACCGCCACCCCGGAAGGTCAGGACTTTACAGTAGAACAGATCCGGCAGTGGCATCTTGCGCAGGGGTTCAGTGACATTGGCTATCACTACGTCATCTCCCGCGACGGCACCGTCCATCCCGGCCGCCCGGAATCCGTCGTCGGAGCGCACTGCCTCGGCCAGAACGCATGCTCCATCGGAATCAGCTACATCGGCGGGTGCGCCACTGACGGAGTGACACCCAAGGACACCCGCACACCGGCTCAGAAAAAATCATTGCATGATCTTGTGGCCTCTCTGCAGCTGAGATATCCCGGAGCCACCATACACTGTCACCACGAATTTGCAAACAAAGCATGTCCATCCTTCAAGCTATGCGACTTCTGACCAGCCCGTATCCGATCCTGATACTCATTCTCCTCCTCTCCTTCTGCTCCTGCCACTCCTCAAGGCAGACCCGCACTGACTATGCGGACTCCTCACGGATTGATCTTGACGCCACACATGTTTATCGTGCTGATAATGGATTCCACACCCTGCTCTCAGCCACCCGCGCAATGGAACTGTCCGGACTGGAAATCGTATTCTATCCCCCGGACACATTACATCCCGGACTTCCTCCCGCACCGATGACCATCACCGTCGGGCATGCCGTAACAAAGGATTCGGCCACAATCGACACCGGCGGACATTCCACCGCCTCTGTACAGGATAACGTAGATCTTGCTGCCAGTAGCGGTTCCGCCATGCAGCAGGACACCCGGGACACGCGCGGATCTCCGCTATCATCCTTAAACACCCCCCTTATATATATCCTGCTCATACTGGTTATCGCCATAGCCGTTCCCGTGGGCTATTCCATGCGCAAGACACGTTCACCCCCTCCCTGACACACCGTTCTCCTCTCTCCTTAAAAATCTCTCCTCAGGTCGTTCCCGGTCATTCCGGGGGCGACCTTTTTTTCATCCCCCATCTCCTGATATGCCGGCGGTATCAATATATCCAACGATTCTTACAAGTTGTTAAATAATGGTAATATTGCCATTATTACAGTCGTTTTCTTTGTTATTAATAGAAAAACGGCTATCTTTGCAGAAAATCATTTATCAAATAAATGAAGTATTCAGAATTTCACAAACGGTTTGCCAAGGCTGGATGGGTTTTCAGCCATGCTTCCGGAAGTCACTACTTTTACCTCAAAGACGGTCAGCTTTCAGAGCCGATTCCATATCATGGCTCTAAAGAAATGGGTAAAGGACTTGCCTCGAAGCTCATTAAAAAATACGGTCTCTGATTCGTATTTTTCACAGTACCGCACAGTCCCACGGTACTCAGATTACTGCAGGATAAATTATAGATATCCTGATTAAGATTTAATAGATACATACTTAAGATTTAATAGATACTGATTATGGAAAAGATTATTATGGTAATCGAAAAGTCTTCTGACTTTTATTCCGGATATTCTGATAACTGCGATGGCATCTATGCCTCTGGTGATTCCATAGAGGCTGTCAAAGCCGATACTGAAAAGGCCATTGAACTTATTAAAGAAAACCTGCCCGAAGATCAGTGGCCACAGATTATAAAGGGAGATTTCGAAATCGAGTATCATCTTGATGTTGTCAGCTTCCTTGAATATTACTCCCGATTCCTTTCGCTTGCAGGCCTCGGCCGGATTACAGGAATCAATCAGAAACAACTCTCAAACTATATGAACAGACGAGCTGTCCCCCGCCGTAAGCAGATTGACCGTATATCGGATGGACTTCATAAGTTTGCCTCTGAGTTGATGTCTGTGACACTCTGACATTGGTACTTGTCTCGCTCTCTGTTTAATTAGACACTAAACATTACAACTGGGACTCACATCCTCCGCCAAACACGCGGAGGATTTTTCATACAAAAAACTTCACAAATTGCTTGAAACATTCTTTAATAGTTAATATATTTGCATAAAATTTAATCCATTAAAGAATTTCAAACATGAGTAAGCAAAAAATCTCCATCATCAACGGCGTTGAAATCTACGCCGAAGTCAACGAAAACGGTAACGTTTTCATCCCTGTCAAACCGCTCTGTCAGGCAATCGGCATCGACCATGCCGCCCAAGTACAGCGCATAAAACGTCATCGCAAGCTTTCATCAACCGTGGTTGTAATAACCACAGTTGCCGACGATGGGAAACAGCGTGAAATGATATGCCTCCCCTTGCAATACATATACGGCTGGCTATTCTCCATTGACCTCTCGATGGTCACTAAAGAATCCTTGCCAAATGTCGAAAAATATCAGGATGAATGTTACGACATCCTCTACCGCCACTTCGCGGGTTCGCTTAAAAGGCAGCTGGACGCGAACGCTGCGGAAATCGAAGCCCTGCAGGCTGTCAATGACGCCATCTCACGCGAACGGCAGGCAAAAGCTGACCGTCGCAAAGCAGAGGAACACCTCGCGAACGTTCGCGCATCCCGTCTCGATTCTTCTCCTTGTCTGGAGTTCGAATAATAGATTAAATTTTCTTTTCCGCCGGACGCAAAGAGTTGCACCCGGCGGAATTTTTCCTCCAAAATTTTGCAGTATCGAAAACTTGTCGTAAGTTTGCAGTGCCAACAAACCATGTGTATTCATGCCGAAGAGTCCCGGTAAGAGGCTCGACATTTTATCGGGCATTTTTTTATGCCCACACATACACAGCTACACGGCTGTCATATCCATTATCATAAGGCTCTTCGGAGATACTCATGGTTTGTTTGGCGACGGGATATGACAGCCGTTTTTCTGTCTCTGAACAATTTTATTAAAGCCAAACAAACTATGAGCATGAAAAAGAATCAACCAACCGCGCGCCACTCGCGCAAAATCTCTGCCTCACGCCTCCGTCGCTTCATAGCACAGGCAGCCGAAGACATCACCGAAGGCATCTCGACAGTAAACATCGCCCTGCGTGGCAACACCTTCGAAATCCACCTCGAAGGAGCGACAATCAACATCACAATCAACGAGAAAGGAGGTGAGGCATGAATGCAGGACAGACAGCCATCCTTGACGCATGGCTATCA
>ERZ778503.1139-NODE-1139-length-19863-cov-9.579160_pt1 | contig 19863 bp, 28 predicted proteins | sample MGYA00510047_ERZ778503 | MGnify/ENA primary metagenome ERZ778503 (study PRJEB29527, sample SAMN07138965) | mouse gut metagenome | material: feces | host: mouse | place: China:Nanjing | collected 2016-01-25 ... | reverse complement strand
AAGATATTTGTGTTCGATTTCAAATGCCATAATATTGTGTTTATACGCAAATATAGGCAAAAATTGTCGTATATCCTTATAGTAGGCTGAAAATCTTGATATTTCAATAGGTCTTAATTTTCTTCCGACAATTTTACGGTAATAAATTTGCTACTTGGCAATCAGGATACAAAGTGTCATCAGAACACCTATGATTCCAGATAGCATCATTAAGATTTTCCCACTTTTTTTATATTCACTCAAAGCATATTCATTTGCCGGAATAGAGGTTGAGTGAGTGGTCGTTTGAATCCCGGCATAACGTTGCCCAGATTTATATCGACGATCCACTGTGTATTGATGTTGCATTTCTTCCCAAGTGACTTTCATATCCGTTTTGTTGTATCTTACGAGTCCATATATAAGAACTCCGAAAGTTCCAAAGGGAAAGAATAGCAATGACAGAAACACGAGAAGTATGTACTTGCCACTTGATAGAGAGGGATTGGCATAAGTGGCATTATCTGGAATTTGTGCGTAGGTACTCATGGGTTGAGATGCCTGTTGGGATGTGTTGACTGGTACATAATTTTGACCATTGTAGATTTTATTGGAGATGACTCGACCGCCATCTCTGCCAACTTGATTTACCGCTGAACGGACAAATCCTTTGGCAAGATTTGAGATGAAACTATTCATATCGGGATTGTCTATTATTATTCTAAGTGCGACTGAAAGTGATAAACACTCGGGCAGTTTAATTTGGACCATCTTTACATTTTGCCAAGTTCTTCCAAATGTTCCATTTCGCAGGTCAATTACATCTTTATCGGATGGATTTCCCCTACCTTTTGAATCAACACCCCAAAGTTGGGTGCAATATGCCATAAAATCCATAGCTTGTTTTGTGGGAGCATATTTTTCGCTTAAGAAGTCGAGCCATATTGAACCATCGGGGAGCCGGGTTATATCAAGTGTACTAAACATGTCTAATTCAATTGGATTTAATTGAATCCTCTTTTGAACGCATTGTTGCCCATCTATTGTGGCCGGAGTCCAGCCTTTCTGGTTTAAGATTTCGTCTAAATCGAAGCTGAAGAACGCCATATCATTTTGAATTAAGTTGATTTTCCAGTTGTTTCACGCGCTCGGTTAGAGTTGCGATTTGGTCTGTCTTTGCGTTGATTGTATCTTGGAGCGTTGTGATTGTATCAATAAGCCTATTCATACGCTCTGCATTTTTTGTGTCATCTTGGTTTTCTCCAAGAATCATTTGCCCTTTACCGCGTAATAGCCACTCTGCGGAAATATCTTCATTTGAGGTTAGAATTGATGAAATTGTAGATAGACTTAGTTCTCTAACTCTATTTAGTTGGTTAGAGAGTGTTTGTTGTTTAATGCCGTGTTTAGCTGCAAAAGCTCTCACTGAGAGCTTAGATGCAGATATGAGGTCTGATAGTCTGTCAACGATGTCCATTTTGGAGGTGTATTGTTAATAAAATTTAAAAATAACCTCAAATGAAGTTTTAAATTTGCATATTACCTCATTTGGGGTTAACTTTGCAACATCTTAATTCAAACATCGCAAAGTTAGCGATTTTGGTTGAGATAACCGAACAGTAATCAATAAAAATGACCTCTATGGCTACATCAATCATCGGAAAAGAAATCAGCGCTCCCATCTGGGGAGGCCATAAGCCCGCTCTGCTCACCACCTGGAGCGAGTTGAAAAAGCTCGGATTCAAAAAGCGTGACCGCTCTTTCGGGGTCATCGAGAACGAGGACGGCACCAAGACACAGGCACTCTACTTCTACGCCGTCAAACATTGCTGCTCCCTCTCCGATGAGCAACTGAATAATTGCCGCTTTGAATGGTATGTGATTACAGAGACCCTTGACGAAATATCAGACTAATCAATAAAAATCTATATGGAAACCAACCTAACCAAAGAACAGCGGATTGAAAGCCTCAAAGCCACAATCCGGCCTCTCCAGGCCGATAACACGGTCAAACAAGAGGAGTGTGAAAAGCGAATGACGCTCATGCGCACCAATACCGTAGAGCTGACCAAGGCATGGTATGACCGCGCAGTAACAATGTTCGTTGAAAAGCACCTGCAAATGATTGCCCTTTGTGTCGAGTTCGACAATCTCAAACGTGCAGAGGATTATGTGCGCTTTACAATCCACACCCTCGAACTGAATGGCGTAAAAAATTGCGAGGACTGCCCGGTGGTCTATGATGCCGAACAAGAGGTGCTGGCAATCTTCCGTGGTATCAAAGCCCTCCATTTCCCTGAATAACCCCTCCTAAGTCAAACCAAATAACCAACAACCAATATGGCAGACAAAATTTCATACCTCTACACTGCTCATGACAAGAAGTCTTTCGACTTCCTCGCCGTGGATGCCGCTAAATGCGGTGCAACAGTCACCATCGACCCGGAAAAGCAGACCATTCTGCTGACTACTACCGAGGATAAGATGGCCGGCACGGGTGATGACCCGGTTTACAGCCTCCGCGAAATCATTCATGCCAACGAACTTAACGTCGTTGCTAATCTTGTAGTTGCCGACCCCGATCCCATTAAGGAGATTGCCGACCTCACCAAACAGAATGAGGCTCTTAAAGCTGACCGAGACAGATACGTGAAATGGCATACCGAGGCATATGCACGGGAATCCCGCATCAAAAAGCAGGTATCTGCTATTGCAACACTTATTGATGCAATAGGCCAGTAACCCTCCGCCCAAGTCAAACCAATTCACGGCGCTCTGGAGAGAGCAATGCCGAGGGCCAAGAGAGGCCCGGCCCCGAAAGGGGTTGCACCCGGGAGTGTATATCATCTCAACTGGATAGAGGCTCGCTAACGAGAGCGAGTGGTTGCAGGTTCGAGCCCTGCCACTCCCACAACTTTGAGTAAAGTCAAAAAGAGTACCTTGACGTATTGGAAATTCCACTGCATAACGCGGTCAAGCCCGATGGATGATGCCGATGCAGTGATGAGCGACACGGCAGGCCGTGTTCGCGGTAAGAAATATCTCCCGGTGCTTATGCCGAAAATGACCGGGAGCGGGTTGAGTCGTGTCCGCCCGTGGCAAATGGACCGCGTAATAACCGACATCTAAGGCTACGGCCTACGATATAATAAAGAACGGTGTATGACTCAGTGGTAGAGCACTCGCAAGAGGAGCGGCGGTTCGAGTCCGCCCATCGTTCCTATACTCAAAACTCATTTCACATGATACCTCAAATAATCAAAAAGGCAATTATAAAAGTCATAAAAAGAAGAGTGCTTAAATGCACACAATCATTTGGAGATTACGAAAACGCAACCTCGTTCATCATCAATGCTCCAATGAGAGAATGGAAATGCAGGCTATGGCTTATTGAAAACGTCCGGGAGATAGACGGTACCTGCTGCACTGATGAGACACTATATAAGTGGCTTACTCACCGTTGAGTATTCGCTCAACCTCCTCAATACAGCATTGGATGAGAACTGACTGAACTGTTCCGTTGATGGAAAGCGAATTGAAGAAAATTCGGCAGTTCCCATTCTCCTCTTTAATGTATGTGATTGTGGCTTTATTTACCACAACAAATTCTCCTTTTGGAGTTTTGAAAGACTCAAATTGATTCATCTTCTTATCATTAGTTTTTGGTTTGGCAATACAAAATTAGTGATTTTTTCCGAGCGGCGTAGCCTCCGGGCGATAGTGGTCAATGCAGGATCGACACCTGCCGCCGTTCCAAACTAAATTTAACCGATATGGAAACTAAAGAAATTAGAATCGCAACCCTCGGCATTACTGAGGAGTTCAGAAATATGGAAGTCGGAGAGACGATTCGTTTTCCACTTTCCAAATATAAGTACAGCACCATCCGCGCTACCCCCTCTACCTCGCTTGTAAACGAGCGCATAGAGGAAGGCCGGAATTGGAAAACACAAATCAATTACGCCGACAAGTGCGTGGATGTCATAAGAACAGCATGAGCCTATGGGAAAGTTTCACACAACAGCGTTGAATCCGGAGGCCATCATGCTTGAAAACATCTTCGCGGTGATGGCCGGCGAAACATTCAGCAAAGACCTCTCGGCAAAGATTGTCGGGGGAGTAAAGAAATTAGAGGACTTGATAGCCTCCGGCGCTATCGAGGCCGACAAACCAAATAATGTGCAGAACGGCAAGTGGCACTGCAATGCCGCTCAGGTTCTGCGAAACTGCCGGAACATGAGAAAAAGAAAATAACCACATAGGTACAAGCCCGCGAGGGTCGGATATTTCGTTAAACACAGATGCCTTTGAGTGCCCGTGAGGGTCGCGGCAGCATTTTAATTCAAACCCCGACAGCCGAGCGGGTAATCTCGGCTATATGGAGCAGAGGCGAAATTGGCTTACGCTGAGTTCTCTTTACAGACGTGGTTGCTCAAATGGAAAGGGCGAGATAGGACTTTAGTCTGATGTAAAAGCAAACCAATCCCTTGCTATCAATCAGAAGGCTACGATGGTCGCGAACATCATGCCGACCGGTTAGATAGAGGAAACCCACGCATTTTGCAGGTTCGATTCCTGCCTGCTCCACCACCCAACTTAGAATAATATCATTAATGCCGGATGGTCTGTGAAGATAGTCCGGTTTCTTACATGGGAGACCGGCAATCGGCGAGTGCCACCCCTTTTGGAAGGGCGTAGGGTAATAGAACGCGAGGAATAACCTACAAGCAGGTTCGACTCCTGCTCTCTCAACCACATCATCATAACACATCATCAAAATGGATAAACCGACAAAGACTGTGCGTGTCAGTGCCGGTACTCGTATCTATTACATCGACGCGCACAAAGATAAAAAGGGTCAGCCCTATATCTCTATCTCGGAGATTCCGGTCGACCGCAGTCCCGGTAAAAAGGAGCGACAGCGCATCTTCATTCATACTGAAGATATAGACAAGTTCGCCTCTGCATTTGCCGAGGTGGCAAACCACGTTAAAAATGAATCTGAAAGATGACCCGCTGGTTTTACTCGGCTGGAGCTGCCCGTATTGTGGAAATCCAACTAAACTCGTTGAGGACTCCCAAATCTACGGGCGCTCCTACGGCTCCAAGTGTTACATCTGCGAACCGTGCGGTGCATGGGTCGGCTGTCACAAAGGCACTGACAAGGCGCTCGGCAGGGTTGCGAATAAAGAACTGCGAGAACTGAAGCATCTGGCTCACGAGGCTTTCGACCCTATATGGAAAGATGGCTATCTTCCCCGGACATCTGCTTATGAAGTCCTGTCAGTAGCTTTCGGGCTTCCGAAAGAGCAAACCCACATAGGTATGTTCGACGAGGGTATGTGCCGGAAAGTAATCGCGTTGTCAAACATTATACTCAAATATCTGTCAAGTGAACCCGATAGAAAAATCAATCCTCAATCAGATGTGGATTTATTGCGCCGCTCTCAAGACGCTCTCGTTCCTGGGCTTGTGGGGCAAATATTCGGCACAGGTAGACCAGACCATTGAAAATCTACATACATCCTCTCAGATGTTGTTGATGGAGGCACGCAGAGAACTGAAAGAGCTTAAAATGTCAGTAAATGTTAAGGCGTAAAAATGGCGGTCAATCTGTTTGTGTAACTCGCTAATTATGACTAATTTTACTGTATATCAGAAACAAAGATATAAATAAGTCAAACCAATAAACCCCTACCTATATGGCAAAGGAAAAACAAACTGAACAGGCCCAGGAAGTCAACGAGGTTCAGGAGACTGTCGAGGAACAGGCAAAGACTATCCTCGAAAACAACCTAAGATTCTACTCGCAAGGGTGCGAGGTTCCGGCAGATGCGCTCAAGCCTATCAGGGCAGGCCGACTCAAAGGTATGTCGGATGTTAATCCGATGTGGCGAATGAAACGGATGACCGAGATTTTCGGCCCTGTCGGATTCGGCTGGAAATACGAAATTGTAAAGCAGTGGACCGAGGCTTACGGAAACGAGGTCAAGTGCTTCTGCAATGTCCATCTCTTTGTTCGCGATCCCGAAACAAAAGAGTGGAGCGAACCCATTCCCGGCAATGGCGGTTCTGCCATCGTATCAATGGAGAGCAAGGGTGCTTATGTGAACGATGAGGGTTATAAAATGGCTCTCACTGATGCACTCTCAATCGCCATGAAGCCTCTTGGAATCGGCGGCAACATCTGGTATGGTCCCAAAGCCACGGGGCATAATGAGAGCAAGTATGAGGAATCCACAAGAGAGTCTGCCAACCAAAGCCAGCAGGCTCAACAAGGACAAGGAACTTCCGCTATGGCATTCACCGGTGCTCAACTCCAACAGGCTCTCTCGGAACTGAATGCAGTCACCTCAGAGCAGGCTTTTCAGGAGTTGTGGAGCAAATGGGCGAAAATGGTTCCGGCCCTCTGCATGAATGGCACCGAGTTCTATAAGGCTGCCTGCACTAAAATTCAACAAATTAAACACGCCGGCAAATGATACAGTTCAAGCAATCCCCTGTAATCTTCGATGAGGAGGCGCACAGCTACATGCTCGGAGAGAAAAGGCTGCTCGGCATCACGGGTCTTATACACTCAATCCTCGGATTGGGTGTATATCCCGAGGCCGACCCCTATGTGAGAGATTTCCTTATACCGAAAGCCGGAAGCCGAGGCACCGCAATTCACCATGCCATTCAGACCTACGATGAATTAGGCATAAGGCAGACAATCCAATCAGTCAACACCCGGCAGGGAGACCGCTACGAGGTGATGGAATGGGATGTGAGCCGCGAGCTCGACAACTATATCCGGCATCTCAACGGTTTCGTTCCACTCGCCAACGAGTTGACGGTTTCCGATAATGACAAGTATGCCTCACAGATAGACAATGTGTGGCAGCGCGTCAGCACAAACGGAATATGGCTTGTCGATACCAAGAGCAACAACCTTGACCGCTATCCGCTGTGTGGCTACTTTAACCCGGCATATTTCAACAACCGCGAAGATGCCCTCAAAGAATATCTGTCGTGGCAGCTCTCAATCTATGCGGAACTGTTCGAGGCAGAAAATCCCGGTCTTAAAGTCGAGGGATTGGCCTGCAACTGGCTCCGTCAGGACAGAGCGGCGTTCTGGGTGATTGAGCGTAAATCCTCGGAACTTGTAAGAGAGTTGCTTTCCACTGAATATATGTTCACCGACAACGGTCCGGTATATTTCCACCATGACCAGTCTGTGTTCGGCATCACCCCCAATCTTCCGGCCACAAATCAGGAAACTATTCCTATTGTCCCCGAAGATGTCATCTCCTATGTGGCAGACCTCATAAAGTTGGAGCAGGAAACCAAGGCCAAACTCGACGAGGCGAAAAAGGCTCTCAGAATGGCGATGGAGCAACACGGCATAAAGTCATGGGACAGCGGAATGTTCAAGGCCACTATCGCCGCCGACAGCATCAGAGCCACATTTGACTCTGCAAGGTTCAAAAAGGATCACCCTGACCTCTACGATCAATATGTCACCAACAAGCCCACAAAGGGTGGGTTCACCCTCAAATAATAAATCTGATGATAAAACTAACAGCAACCGCCCTCATTCACTTCATTTCGCCGGTGATGCAGGTGACGGAAAATTTCCAAAAACGAGAACTCATCCTCGATGACTCGTGGGAGAAAGACGGCAAAAGTTATCCCAACTTTGTACTCATAGAGTTCTCCGGCGACAAGATGGCGATACTTGACAATTTCGCCCCCGGCCAGCGTGTGACCGTGGAAGCCTATGTGAACGGCAGGGAGTACCAGGGCCGATACTTCAACACCATCAAAGGAATGTCCGTGGCTCCATATCAGCCACTGCAAACCTCACACTCGGTAGGTCAGCGTCCCACGCCGGCACCTGCGCCCGACTATCCTCAGCAGCCTCAATATCCTCAGGCGCCCGGCTATCATGCACAAGGGGCATATCCTCCGAGCGGTTATCCACAGCAGCCATCATATCCACAGCAGCCATCCTATCCCAATCAAGGAGGCTACGCACAACCGGCCCCCGCGCCGATGCCCGGCCCGCCGCAAGGCGGTAATCTCGGTCCCGAAGGTCTGCCGTTCGTTCGCTGATGGCCGACGCGATACTCACCAAACGAGACGGAGTGGTGAGCATGGACAAGTCGTTTGAGTATCTATGCTCGCTGCTCCGGAACGGAGTTTACACGGTAAGGATAGTCAGGAAAACAGAGCCTCGCACCATTTCACAAAATTCCCTGATGTGGATGTGGTACAAATGCATGGAGGAAGCAACGGGCACTCCGAAAGAAGATTTCCATGACTATTATAAGGCTAAGTTCTTAGGCCGTGATGTCGCGGTAGGCAACAAATGGGTCAGAGTCTTTGGAAGCACCACCGACCTCAATACCCTGCAAATGACAAACTATCTGGAAAAGGTCAAGGCCGATGCCGCCACGGAGTTCGGAATAACGCTTCCGCTTCCTGCTGACAGGCATTACCAGTCTTTCGTTGACGAGTACAAATCAAGATAACATACAAATCAAGATAACATCGGGTGGTCCAGTGGGCCATCCGATGTTTTTTCACACTAAATTTATAACAATGAGTATTAAAATCAAAAAGGCAAAGCTGACAAAGGGCAGTACAATCGAGGCTTCCTATATTGACGAGGACGGAAATGAGATTACCATCAAGGGGAAGAATACCGTCCACGTGGACCTCAAGACCCGGCTTGCCGAGCTTATCCCCTATTTCGCGGAACTTCCGGAACAGAAAGAGGCGGATCGTTATGACTGGGAAAATGCCAACTCTCAGGAGAATATCGACCTAATGCGCCGTCTTGATGTGTCAGGCGTATCTTTGGGCGGTGATGACAACTGTCCGATAGCTACCTTGACGGGGCGGCGTACCCTGATGACCTCAAAGGTTCTCAACCTCAACACACCTCCGACAGACCTCGATGCTGATGACAGCGGCTGGCCCCGAGCCGAAGATTTCCGATTTGCAATCGACGCTTTCTTTTATGAAGTCGAGCAGTACATCCTCGAACGCAAATGGTCGGTCAAGCAGGCTGAGCTGGACTTCGAGAATGAGGAGGATCCGTTTGCCAATGCGGGCATAGCAGCCGAAGTTGAATCTATCACCGACACTCCTAAAGACCCTGCCGGACAAGTAGCATAACTGATGAAACCTATATACGTTACCGAAACACCCGGCACGTTCAGGCTCTCCTTTGAATACAATCCTGCACTGATAGACCTCGTAAAGAGAATCCCGACCAGACAATGGGACGGCTCGGAACGGGAATGGGTTATCAAAAAGGAGAGCCAACTGTTTCCGCCGGGATATGATTCTCGGTGGTATGTAGAGCAGTTCGCGGCATGGGCCGTTGCAAAGCGGTTCTGCACCCACGTTGCAAGGCGTAGCGAGACCCATGACCTGACGTATGAAATCCCCCCGATGAAGGAGTTTGTCAGAGACCATTATATATTGCCTCCCTACAATCCTTACTCATACCAGTTGGAGGGCGTTCGCTACGCTCTCGACAACAAGCGCTGTATTTTTGGAGACCAGCCCGGACTCGGCAAGACGCTTCAGGCCATTTGCGCGGTTGTCAAGGCTCACAAAGAGGCGGCGACATACGGCGAGACCTTCCCGGTACTTGTGATATGCCCGGCGGCCCTCAAGGTGAACTGGCAGCGTGAGTTCAAGAAGTTTGCAGGAATAAACGCTGTAATCCTTGATGATTCCAACCGTGCGAGCTGGGACAGGTTCTGGGAACTGAAAAGACCGGACGGCGAGGCGATATGCCCGGTGTTCATAACCAATTATGAGAGCCTTAAAAAATTCTTTGTCATAAAGGTCAAGAACACAACTCGGTTCACCCTCGCCTCGATAGAGTTCGATGAGCGTGTACGGCTTTTCAAATCGGTCATCATTGATGAGAGCCACAAATGCAAGTCGTCAAAGACACAGCAGTCGAAGTTCGTTGAAGGAATCTGTCGAGGGAAAAAATGGATATTCGCACTGACCGGCACCCCCGTGGTCAACAACAACACCGACCTTATCCAGCAGTTGAAGATACTCGGTCGGCTTGATGACTTCGGGGGCTACAAGCAGTTTGTTGCCAGATTCTGTGATGGTCCAAAGCAGTCCTCCAACATGAAGGAGCTGCACTACCGCTTATGGTGCTGTTGCTTTTTCCGTAGAGAGAAACAAAAGGAGCTGACCCAGTTGCCTGATAAAATGCGCCAGTACATCACCTGCGAGATTACCAACCGCAAGGAGTATCAGGATGCAGAGGACAACTTCCTCAGATACCTACGCCAGTACAAAAACGCCGATGATGATAAGATTGCGAGGGCAATGCGAGGCGAGGTTATGGTACGGATGGGTATCCTGAAGGAGATTGCAGCCCGTGGCAAGGTAAAAGCTGTGGCCGAATTTATCCATGATGTTATAGACGGAGGCGAAAAACTGATCATGTTCGCATATCTGAAGGAGGTGGTGGCCGCGCTTAAAGCCGAGTTCCCGGAAGCTGTCACCGTGACTGGTTCCGACAATATTTCCCAAAAGCAGACCGCCGTCGACCGCTTCCAAAATGATCCCGACTGCAAGCTGATAATCCTCAACTACAAGTCCGGCGGTACCGGCCTCACTCTTACAGCCGCAAGCCGTGTCGGATTTATAGAGTTCCCCTGGACCTATTCGGATTGTGAGCAGGCCGAGGACCGCGCGCATCGCAACGGGCAGAAAAACGCTGTTAACTGCTATTACTTCCTTGGAGACAAGACAATCGACGGCTATATGTACAAGGTTATTCAGACCAAGAAAGACATCGCGAACGAGGTGACAGGTACGACCACGCAGATAGACGAGGATATTGTGAGCAATGTTATGAACCTATTCAATACACGGCTATGAAGAAGCATTTCAAGTGGCTGGTGAAGAACGGGAGAGTCTTTCTGCTTCGTCGGTCTGTCGGTCTCTTTGGAGAACAATGGGAATGCTTCGGCAATTTCGATGACAAGGACGGCAACGCGATCCGGTGCAGACAAATAATCAAACAACTTAACCAATGCGCCCAGCATACGGAAAACTATTACGGACATGACTGAGGAAGAAATTCTTAAATTAGAGCAGACATACTCGGAATCCAAGATACAGCATTTTTGCGTGAACTGGTTCAGGCGGACGTTTCCCCATGTGGCGAATCTTCTCTTTTCCGTTCCCAATGGAGGATGGCGCGGCGCACGTGCCGGTGCACAGATGGTATATGAGGGGCAGGTCAAAGGAGTGGCCGACCTCATCCTCTTGTTTCCCAAAGGTGGCAAATCTTCACTCTGTATCGAGATGAAGGTGCCTAAACGCAAGGGGAGCAGGGCCGGTAACCAGTCCGATGAGCAAATAGAATGGCAGAGGCTTGTTGAGGAACATGGCAGCACATATGTTGTGTGCCATGGATTGGTGGAGTTTGTCAGGGCCGTCTGTCTGTATCTCCATACCAACCCACAGCCTTACATTGAGAAGGCTTTAAACCGATACCCAACCTACCAATGAATTATATAGAACTGATTAACCGATATTGGCAAGAGGTGGACATCAAAGGCTGGACTCCGGTCGAGACGGAAATTTACTTTCGGCTGCTCGATTTCTGCAACAGGTCAGGATGGACGAACCCCTTTACCCTCCCCAATCCACGGGCAGTCGCGCTAATGGCGGTCACTGAAAACACGTTGGCTGCTGGTAGAGACAAGCTCGTGATGAAAGGCTTGATTGGTTTCAGAAAAGGTTCAAGGCGGAAAGACGCTCCAATGTACTGTTTCCCGGAGAAAGTTGATGGGGAATGGGTGTTCCCGGAAAGTTTTACCGCAGATTTTGCCTCAAATATTGAGGCAAAACAAGGGGTAAAACAAGGGGCAAAAAGCAGGGTAAAACCAGGGGCAAAAAGCAGGGTAAAACCAGGGGCAAAAAGCAGGACATATAATAAAACTAAAACAGAAACAGAAAATATACTCTCTCCTGACGTCGAGAGTGCGCGTGCGAGAGCCCCGGTAGAGGAAAGTCTTTTTTCTGAAAAGGAGCTGGAGAAAGCGAGGCCGCGAGGAGTAAAAGCCGCCCGGCTCGCTGAGTTCATGCCTCCGGCTCTCGATGAAGTCAGGTCTTATTTCCTCCGTCGGCAGGCAGACGTGCGTCTGCCGGATTGTAAAATCGAGGCAGATTCGTTTTTCAGTTACTATGACTCTCAGGGCTGGATAAAGAGCAACGGCCAGAAGGTAACGAATTGGGAGAGCCTTGCCAACGACTGGATATTGCGAAAAGGGAGAGAATACCAACAAATCAAGAACAATGAAACTGGAGAAACTGTTAGGGATAGATTTTCAGAACGTCGAGGGTCTGAGTCTGGAGCTAAAACGCGAAAAGGTTTCAAGGGAAAGATTTAGTCTGGAGATTCCGGAGCGAGACTGTGCAAACGCCATCTATGCGGCAATGAAGGCATCGGTGGAGTACCGTGGAGGGGTGTTCAGGATGGATGCCGACACACGCAGGCATATCTCAGAGGCTGCAAAATGGCTTATAAATCCGAATGGCACTCCGGGGCTGATGTTGTGCGGACTCTACGGAAACGGCAAGACCACCCTCGCCAATGCAATCTCATGGCTCATAGGCTTCGTCACCGAGAGGGAACTTGGATATTCAAACCGCAAGAATATGCGGCTTTTCACAGCAAAGGAGATATGCCGACTATGCGCTGCAAGCGAGAAGTTCAAGGAACAGCATGACGCTTACGAGCAGTTGTTCTCGATGCCGATGCTCATTATCGACGACTTGGGCGAGGAGCCAAAAGAGGTGATGGTTTACGGCATGATCCACACGCCGCTCATAGACCTCATCAGTGAACGGTATGCCCAGCAGTTGATGACAATCGTCACTACCAACCTTGAAATAGACGACCTGCAAAACAAGTACGGAGATAGAATCTATGACCGATTGCAGGAAATGCTTACTTCGATAGTCTTTGAAAATGAATCCTACCGTCCAAAAGACAAATAAGTTCACAATAATCTGGCATACAAGAAATGCAGAGTCGATACGGCTGATCCGGGAGAGGTTCAAACTTCCCACCTACACGACCGTCAACGGCTGGACTCCATGCGAGATAGCGCCGGAGGATATGCCGATGTTTGAGGAAACCGCCCGCAGAGGCTACTTCTCAATACTGAAAAGGCCGTGGATATGTGTCGAGAATGCCTACACATGGCTGTAAAATGGTGAAAAAATGGCGGACATTCTGTTTGTAACTCTTGTAAATTATGCCTAACTTTACAGTATAACAAACTACAAGTCAAACCAATAATAAATCTTATGGACTTTAAGAAAATTCCAATGGACTCGGTGACACCATCACCGATGAACCCAAGAAAGACATTCGATGAGGAGGCGGTCAGAGAGCTTGCCGAAAACATCGAAAAGCAGGGGCTGATACAGCCGATCACCGTCAGACCCATTGCGGGCAAAACCGAGTTCGCAGTTGTGAATGGGGTTGCAGACTTCCAACACCAGTATGAAATCGTCTGCGGGGAACGACGCTATCGTGCATTCTCCATACTCAAGGCAAAAGAGGACGCGCTGAACGTCGAAAGAGCGGCGGCTCATCGCAGAAAGAGCGACCTCTTCCAGTCTATCCCGGCAATCGTGCGGAAAATGGACGATGACGAGGCTTTCGAGGCCATGATTACCGAGAACCTCCAGCGTCAGGATGTTGACCCGATGGAGGAGGCCTTTGCTTTCGGACAGTTTATCGAAAAAGGAAAGACTGCTGAAGAAGTGGCGCTCAAATTCGGCAAGAGCATTCGCTTTATCCAGGATCGTTGCAAGCTCAACTCCCTCATTCCGGAACTGATGGTTGCCGTCAAAGAGGAAAAAATGAGCATAGCCGCAGCCATGATAATCTGCAAGCTCGATGAAGAAGGACAGCGCAAATATGCAAATTCCTATTCGGCCAACATAAACGGCTACTCCAAGTCGTCTGCCGAGAGTTTCCTAAACTCCATGTTCATGTCGATAGAGAAATCACCCTGGTACCAGAGCGACAATCAAGCCGACGAGGACTTTGATGGCGGCTGTGGCCGGAAGTGTTCCGAGTGCAACTTCAACACGGCAAATCACGGCTGTCTGTTCTGGGAAATGAAAAGCCAGGATGCCGGACGATGCACCAGCCGCGACAATTTCACTCGTAAGCAGGTTGAGTACGTAATTCGCTCGGTTGAGGAATATGGCGACCGTCTTGTGAAAGCTGGCAACCCTCTGGAGAGTGGCAAGCTGGTAATCATACATCAGGAGTCTTATTGCAGCGAGATGACCAAGCGCCTCAAAGAAGATGTGTTCAAACGCCTTAAGGCTCTTGGATATGAAGTCCTCAGATATGAGGATGTGTTTCAAAACAAGGTGTCCTATGAGAATGATGACCCTCGTATTGAAACCATGCTCAAAAAAGGCGAATGTTATCCATGCCTTTCGCTGTTCAACTATGACAGCGTAAAAGCAGCGGTAGAGCATCACCGCATCAAGTCCACCAAGCAGGCCACCGCCGATGGTGTCTCGGAAATCTCGTCAACCTCTATCGAGGCAATGAAACTTGTTGAGAAATACAAGCGGAGTCAGGAAATCATGAAAGAGAAAATCGGAGAGAGGATGCGCAAGTTCTGTGACACAGAACAGATTATTGCCTATGCCGCAGATGGTTCCAAACCACTGTCACCCGAAGAAGAAATAGCGGTATTGGCCATCATACTTGTCAAAATGACAGACTGGCGATGCGAGGAAAGGACGGAGTTCTATCACATTCTTGACGGCGAGAAAATGACCTACCTCCGTGACACTCCCGGAATCCGCAATATTATCATCCGCCAGGCTCTCCGCGAATACATGAAATCCAACGCCGACGGGGTTGGGGAATGGCTCCACTCGACTGTACTATCACAGTGGAATGAGAATGAGTGCCGACTTATGCGTGATCAGGAAGAGGAAACGGCGAGGGTCAAACTTGACAGAATCGCCGAGAAACTGAAAGCACTCGGATACAACACCGACGGAACGCTCATAAAGTAATCCACACCAAAACACATCATCAACCATTTGCGCGGCATGGCTCACAAGGCTGTGCCGCCAATTTATCATGTCAAAATGGATTACAGCGATTTTCTAAAATCAAAAATAAAAATCTCCGAGAACTTCGGCTTTACCGTCAGGATGGAGGAAATTAATCCCAAGCTGAAACCTCACAACAGGCTGATGGTAAAATGGCTCGTAGAGGGAGGCAAACGCGCCTGTTTCGCATCTTTCGGATTACATAAGACTGTTACACAGTTGGAGGCGGTAAGGCTTACCCTGACAAAAGTAGGCAAGGGGAGCGGCCTGATTGTTTGCCCCCTGTCAGTACGGCAGGAGTTCGTGGAGGATTCCAAAAACATTCTCGGTTGGAATAAGCCTCCCAAATTCATACGCCGCCCCGAAGAGATGGACGGTGACGGTATCTACCTGACCAACTACGAAAGTATTCGAGACGGCAAGTTAGACCCTGAGCTGTTTGTTGTCGCAAGTCTTGACGAGGCTTCTGTCCTTCGCGGTCTCGGCGGCTCCAAAACATTTCGGGAGTTTATGCGGCTGTTTACCGGCGACGGTGACCCCATGCAGGTTCGCCGCCAGGCAGAGCGTATCAAGTTCCGTTATGTAGCCACGGCCACACCCTCACCAAACGACTATATAGAGCTGCTGGCTTATGCCGACTTCCTTGGCATTATGGACGTGTCGCAGGCCAAAACACGTTTCTTTAAGCGAGATTCCACGCACGCCGATAATCTCACACTCCACCCTCACAAAGAGGAAGAGTTTTGGCTATGGGTGTCCTCATGGGCCCTGTTTGTCAGCAGGCCTTCCGACATAACCGGCAACGAGGCCGATGACGAGGGCTATATATTGCCCGGCCTTGACCTGCGTTGGCACGAGATACCGACAGACTATTCCAAGACCAGTGTTGACAAATACGGCAATCCTGTCCTTTTCGCTACCGAGGCTATGGGGCTGCAACAGTCGGCAAAGGAGAAACGGGAGAGTCTGCCGGCCCGTATCGAAAAGATGATGGAGCTGAGGGCGGAGGATCCCGAAGCCCACCGAATAATCTGGCATGACCTTGAAAGCGAACGCCACGCCATAGAACAGGCCATTCCAACAGTCAAATCAATCTATGGCTCTCAGGACTATGAGAAACGAGAGAGAAATATTCTTGATTTCTCTTACGGGCGTATTCAGGAATTAGCGGCCAAGCCTGTTATCGCAGGATCCGGCTGTAACTTTCAACGCCACTGCTCATGGGCAATCTATCTTGGCATAGGCTATAAATTCAATGACTTTATCCAGTCTGTCCATCGCTTACAGCGATTCCTTCAGACGAAGGTTGTAAGGATTGACCTAATCTACACCGAGGCTGAGCGTGGGGTAAGGAAGGCTCTTGAAACCAAGTGGCAGAACCATAACAAACTCGTTCACAACATGACAGAAATAATAAGGAAATACGGATTATCCCACAAGGAGATGTCGGCACACCTTGCCCGGAAGATGGGTGTCGAGCGGGTGGAGGTGTCCGGCGAAGGCTACCGCATAGCCAATAATGACAATGTTCTGGAATTGCAGAATACAGACCTCTATCCCGATAACTCGGTTGGACTCATCGTCACGTCTATCCCATTTGCGACCCAATATGAATATTCGCCCAACTACGCTGACTTCGGACACTCGGAAAGCAATGAGGAATTTTTCAGGCAGATGGATTTTCTCACACCAAATCTTTACCGGGTGTTGCAGCCTGGGCGCATGGCCATAATTCATGTCAAGGACCGCATCGTGCCGATGGGGTTGAGCGGTATGGGGTGCCAGACGGTCTATCCGTTCCATTGTGACTGCATATCCCATTACACCAAACACGGATTCGCATACATGGGCATGAAAACCATCGTCACCGATGTAGTCCGGGAGAACAACCAGACCTACCGACTCGGCTGGACGGAGCAGTGTAAGGACGGCACTAAAATGGGTGTGGGCATGCCGGAGTATCTGCTCATATTCCGAAAGCCAGCCACCGACCGCACCAATGCCTATGCCGACATTCCTGTCGTCAAGGATAAAAAACGGTGGAACGAGCAGACAAGGAGCTGGGATAATCCGGACGGTTACAGCCGTGCACGCTGGCAGATGGATGCCCACGGATACACACGCTCTTCCGGCGACAGGCTGATGGCTCCGGAAGAAATAGCGAGAATGGATCATAAGTCAATCTTTCGCTTTTTCAAAAAATATTCTCTCCGTGAGGTATGGGACTACGACTATGTGGTAAAGGTTGCAGAAGAACTTGAACTTCATGGAAAGCTCCCCACCGGATTCATGCTGCTGCAACCCGGAAGCTGGACTGACAATGTGTGGTCCGACATAGCAAGAATGCGGACGCTCAACACCATTCAGTCTGTGAAGGGCAAGGAACAGCATCTCTGTCCTCTGCAATTTGACATAGTGAACCGCGTGATAGACCAGATGAGCAATCCCGGCGAGACTGTTCTCGATCCATTCGGTGGCCTTATGACTGTTCCTTATTGCGCGTTGCTCAAAGGAAGAAAAGGGTGGGGGATAGAACTCTCGCCTGTATATTTCCTCGACGGCGCCCAATATTGTGCACAGGCCGCAAAAAAGAAAGAATCTCCTTCACTCTTTGACTTTATCGATGAGTGCGAGGAAACTGAAGAAAATACAGACTTTATTCCTGCCGAACTTCAAGAAAAACTATAAATATGAAAAAAGAAGATTCCCAGACCGCCTCTGGCCTGAGCCTGCTGGTCATCGTGTTCGTTGTATTTCTAATCCTCCGCCTTTCAGGTGTCATAACCTAGTCTTGGTGGTGGGTGACATCCCCTCTATGGATAACGGTTGCTGTCATGGCGGCTATCACTATCATCTACATAGCGGTATTCGCATACCGTTGCCGTAAGCGGAAACGTCACTAATTCAATCAGCCATATGATGATAACAAGACCGCCTCCGGCATATACGAGAGAACGGGCCACGTGCCTCAAACCAGTCATTCACTAACCCCAATCTTTACCAATGGCCATACCTCTGAAAAAATTTGCAGTCCAATGCGAAGAGGTAGCAATCGCCAATGGCAAGATTACTACGCTGTCCTCTCCTACAACGACATTGTACGACATCTCCCGGAGCTGGAGAGAGTTGTGTGATGCTACCTCTTTCATGAGTGCCAGCCTTGACGGATGGAACGAGAAAGAGGAGGGAGCGGCCGATGTGATAATTGCCGCCTTGACCTATCTTCAGCGCATTGGTTGCAAGGATATAGAAAAGCTGCTCCGGGATGCTCTGGAGCAAAAGCGCCGGCAAGCATTGTAGGTTTTGTCAATGACTATTCGTGATGAAGTTTTGTGATGTAGAAAGTAATAGCAATGACAGAAATAACAATATTGGCAATAAGCCTCTTGGACTTCAACAAGGGGCAACTGAAAGGGCTCCCGAAGAATCCCCGGTTCTTTCGGGACTATCGCTACGAGGCGATGAAAAAGAGCATCCAGGAATCGCCGGAGATGCTTGAACTGCGAGAACTCATTGTCTTCCCTTATCCGGAAGGACGCTACATTGTCGTTTGCGGCAATCTCCGTCTGAGGGCCTGCAAGGAGCTCGGCTACACCGAGCTCCCGTGCAAAATCCTATGCACAGAAACCGATGTGAAGAAGTTGAGGGAGTACGCCACAAAGGACAATGTGAACTTTGGTGAAAACGACTTGGACGTTATGGCCAATGAATGGGATAAGGCCGAGCTTGCCGACTGGGGTGTTGAGTTTGCCCCGGAGAAGCCTGTCGATGAGTTCAAGGAGCGGTTCGACGCCATCACCGATGACACCGCCGTATATCCTCTTGTCCCTAAATACGATGAGAAGCACGAGCTGTTCATCATACAGTCGGCCAACGAGGTTGACAGCAACTGGCTCCGTGAGCGTCTCGGAATGCAGCGCATGAGGTCTTACAAGACAGGCAAAGTCGGTAAGAGCAATGTGATTGACGTAAAGGATGTGCGTGTCGCTCTGGAGGGCGAGAAAAAATGAGCCTTAAAATCGTAATTCCCTCCCATAAGCGGCATGATCGGGTTTTCGCGAAGAAGCTCGTCAACGACCCTATAATCTGCGTGGCCGAAAGTCAGGCAGACCTGTATCGACAATTCAATCCCGAATGTGAGATTGTGACACATCCCGATGATGTGATAGGTCTTATCCCCAAGCGAAACTGGATGGCCCGGCATTTTGGAGAGCTGATGATGCTTGATGATGACGTCCACGTTGTCAAGACCCTTTTTTGTGAGAAAGGTGAGCCGGGCGTTATCCGTGATCCCGACATGATTACTCACATCATCAACTCCCTCTATGAGTTGGCGTGTATGCTCGATGTCCATGTGTTCGGGTTCACTTCTGCCATATCGCCGGTGATGTACAACGAGTGGGGATATTACTCACTCTCAAAAATGATTACCGGTTGCTCATACGGCGTGAGATACAACAAAAACGTGTGGTGGAACGAGGAAATCAGGCTCAAGGAGGATTTCTGGATTTCATGCTACATGAAGTACAAAGAGCGTAAAATCCTTACCGACCTCCGCTACAATTTCGCCCAGAAAGGCACGTTTGTCAACGCCGGAGGGCTGGCCGCGTTCAGGAACCAGGAAGAGGAGCGCCGGTCAATACTGTTCATCAAAAAGCACTTCGGGGACAGTATCAACATCAAGGGCGCGACCAACAACGGTGGAAAAGGCGCGTGAGTTTGACCCCTTCGGGCACGCGGGACTGACCCCTT
>ERZ778503.1130-NODE-1130-length-19995-cov-6.056620_pt1 | contig 19995 bp, 17 predicted proteins | sample MGYA00510047_ERZ778503 | MGnify/ENA primary metagenome ERZ778503 (study PRJEB29527, sample SAMN07138965) | mouse gut metagenome | material: feces | host: mouse | place: China:Nanjing | collected 2016-01-25 ... | reverse complement strand
TTATAGCTAAAATAAATCGGGAGGGATATTTGCAATGAGTATAAAGAAACTTTATTCGAATGAACTCCTGGCTTCGTTTGAATATTCCAACATTGACAAAGATTATGATTTTTATTATGTTACAACATCGGATAAATATATAAAAGGTGGAGCTACTTTTCTGGATATTGATGATATAAAGATATCAGCTCTGCAATTTGAAAGTGGAAAGAGTTTTTGGGCTATGCTTCCTAAAAACGCTATTTCCAGAGCTGAGTTTGTACGTTTGTTGAATGCAAAAGAGGATGGAGATAGCTTGTCTATAAAATCTATGACAAGTAGCAGTATACCGGAGTATTTGTTGACACAATTATTTTTGAATGCGTTAACGAGTCCGGTTGATGAAATGATATCCTTTAATAATCTGTCTGGGAAATTATTATGTTTTCGACCTTCATGGCTGAATAAGGATAAGGAGAATTTTATTTGGGGTATGCAGTGCCTTGAGGTTAAAGTCGGAGATGATATGTGTGTAAATTTGGTAGCACATAGGATGACATCACTGGCACTTAAGAAGCAAATGAAATTTGAAAAAAGAAAGCTACAGGATTATCCGCAATATGAGTTCAGTTATAACAATAATACCTTAAAACGAGTATCTAATGAAAATATAGACCGTAGAGGAAACTTTATTATAAAACCCGTAGATGGTGAAAGGGGTAGCATTACATTCTTTAACTTTACGGATTATGAAACGTTTTCATGTACCAAGATGGGTGTTTTATATGATATTTTGAATGCCTTACATGATGAATTTGGTAAGTATATTCGCGTTAAATTTAAACAATATAGTATTGACGAAGTTTTGGAATATAAGCGTGCGTCATTGGAGTTATATAAGGATATTGTTAAAAAGGAAGTTTTGAATTCTGGAATTAATATAGTGGATGCTGTACACTCTGAAACTTCTGAAGATTATTTGCAGGATGTAGCGGATGGTATTAATAAAATTATTCCAGAGGCAAAATGCAGCGTTGGTAAAAGATTATCAAAGAAGAAGCTTAACGTACGATATATACATGATAAATCCTTCTATTCAGATTCGGAAGTGGACCCGCATCAAGAAAGCATGGAGGATTATGTTGTTCAGCATATTACAGTAGAGAATTTTAAACACCAATCATCAGCGGCAGTTTATAATATTCTGAAAGAGCTTGTAATTAAGAAGGACATTGCTACTGGTAAAATTACATTGGTGGATTGGAGTCAATACGGATATAAAGCAGACTGGTTATTTGGTGTAGTTGTAGACGGTACATATTACTTCATGACCATTCATCCGGACGGTTCATTTAAAATTGAAGCATTGAAACGAAATCTTTTTACCATGACAGAGTATGATAAATACATGGATTATTTCGGTTTGAATGAAGAGAATAAAAATGATTATAGGGGTGTTATAGGTTTAGTAAAAGATGCAGAGGGTAATATTAATCTTATAAAGGATACCAATATGTATTCTATGCCTGATTATACTGCGATGGGTGATGTGCTTAAGAATGTAGCTAGTGAAGGTAGATTTCCAGGAAAAGACGTAGTAACTTGGCTTCGTCTAGTAATGGATACAACAGATAAAATAAAAGTACAGGCAGAATTGGATATAGTTATCCCGCATATCGACGTGAATGCAGAATACACGAAAGCCAATGTAATGGGATTATTCAAAGGAATTACAACAAAGAAAGAAGTTGTGCGCTATGTTTTTGAGAATACCGGTATTATGCTATATGCCTACCTGCGTGGAGAAGAAGAGAGACGCGAGTATCTTTCCGGAAATATAGACATTAATTATTTTGATTATGATGATACGCATGCAAAATATTCAGTTGGTGAAATTGGTAATGGAATGAAATACACAATTGAGAGAGCCAGCGTAGTGCGTGAGATACAGGCGGTAGAAGGCAGCAAGTTAATTTTTAAGAAAGTGTTGCCACTTATGGGAGTAGAGTTTGTAAGGTATGGAATGTTAACTGTTGTTCCGTTTCCGTTTAAGTATTTAAGGGAATATATTGTGAAAGAAGAAAAGAGCGTATAAACAATGAAGGTCACTAGCGCAGTACTAGCGGCCTTCTTCGTTTTTACGCTTGGTATAATCGCTGGATTTTTTGCGTTTTCGTGCAGCTTGACATTCGTCCTTGTTGCAATACTTCCGGTTATGTGACCTAGGAATATAATCGCCGCAGTGTAAGCAACGGGTTAATTTTTTTATGGCGTAATCATTGTCTTCGGTAGGTTCGAAATCATCAAAATATTCAGAGTCTTTAAAATCAATGAATAAAGCATCCTCGGTGATAAACTTTGAAAAAACAAACCAGCCAATATCAAATACAGAGTCTACTAATAACGTGTGGTGTGGCTGCATGGTTTCTCTATTGAGTTTGATTTGAAGTGTCTGAGGTTTAAAGTCTTTTACCAATAGGTGAATTAAAGATTCATAATCGGAAGCCGCATATCTATAAAATGCACGCAAAATTGATTTTTCGTCATTACCGGCGTTTTTGAGAGCCATCTTCTTATATGTTTCAAAGTAGTTGTATTCTTTCCATTCTGAATATTCTTTATAAAGCTCAATAGCAATCTTAGAATTCTTACCTAAATTTTCAAGTGCATATGAGAAATTGAAATGACGGCCTAATTTAATTAGGTCCTTTTTAAATTTCAAAACTGGAAAAGAACAAAGCTTCATTGTGCTTTCATCAAAAGTTCCCATGGAACCATCAATTGGAACAAGTACATCATATAAACGGTCTATGTTATAAGGATGGGCGTTGCTATTACACCAGCGGAGAATAGCATTGTCAGCATCCTCGGAGGTTAAAGAGCTGATTTCATTGTAAAGTTTCATTAATGAAAAAAATGTGTCTTTTGCGCTTAGTGCAGTAGGACGATTAATAGTAATTGCATCAATATCTATAGACGGAAAGATATATTTTTTGCCATCTAATTCCTTGAAGTAATAGTTCTTAAAGTAAATATTATGGTAGGTAACTTCAGTTAAGCCACCAATTTCTGTACATGTAAAGTAATCTGAAATACTCATAATAATGGATCTCCTTTTGCGCTTTCTTACCAAGAGACTTACCAACTAAAATTTGTTGTTGGTAAGATTATATAGTATTCTATATCTAGAGACAATAGCAAAAAGCAAAATAATAGAAATTGTTTCAGAAGGGAGGATAAATATGGCGAATGAAGATATCAGAGCTTATGCAAAGTTGCATAAAGTGAAACTCTGGGAGATAGCTGCAGAGTTTGGAATTACAGATGTAACGCTAAGTAAGAAACTAAGATTTGAAATTGATGCGGATGAAAAGCGCTGACAGCAGCGGGGGCGGTGGAAGATTTGACGCCGGCATGATGTATTATACGCCTCAAATATGGTGCAGCGACAATACGGATGCCATAGACCGGACGAAAATACAGTATGGCACTTCATTCTTTTATCCGGTCTCGACAGTGGGCGCTCATGTATCGGCTGTCCCGAATCATCAGACAGGAAGAGTTACCGGACTGGACACCAGAGGAATTACCGCCATGGCTGGAACCTTTGGGTATGAATTGAATCCGGCACTTTTAAAGGAAGAAGAAAAAGCGGCTGTCAGGGAACAGATTCAGACTTATAAAAAGTATGAAGGGTTAATCAGACAGGGCGATTATTATCGGCTTTCCAACCCGTTTGAGGATGAATATTCTGCGTGGATGTTTGTTTCGAAGGATAAAAAGGCAGCGCTTTTAAATGTTGTCAGGCTTAACGTACAGGGGAATATGGCAACTACTTACGTAAAGCTTAAGGGTCTTGCACAGGAAGCCGTATATATAGATAACGCGTCGGGGAGAGCTTATACCGGTGCTGCTTTGATGGCAGCAGGGCTGCCGCTTCCTTTGGCAAAAACAGAATACGAGGCTTACCAGATTGCATTAACGGAAGTGGAAGCTGCGAAGAATTTATATGAGGTGCTTCAAAAGCATGTAGATGGCAAGGAAGGGAGAACGGTTATCAGTATTTTTGGCTGTTCGGGATGCGGCAAAACCACAATATCTGCTATTATCAGCGAATACTTTCAAAAGGATGAAGTGGGCTGCTATGTTTTAAGCGGTGATAATTATCCGATAAGAATACCGGAGCACAACGATGCAGAGCGTCTTAGGATTTATGAAGAAAGCGGTTTGGAAGGACTTACGGACTATCTGGGTACGCCGAATGAAATTGCATTTGACAGAATAAATGACGTAATTGCGGCCTTTAAAGCGGGAGAAAATGTTATTACTTTAAGGAAAATGGGGCGGAAAGCAGGAGAAATCAGCGATGAAAAGGTTGACTTCAGCGGTGTTTCGATTTTGCTGATTGAGTGGACGCATGGCGGAAGTGAATTTCTTTCAGGCGTTGATCTGCCAATTTATATTGACAGTACGCCGGAAAGCACGCTGGAAAACAGAATAAAGCGAAACAGGGACAAAAACGCAGGGAGCGAGCTGATAAAAACGGTGCTCCGCATAGAACAGCAAAAACTGCAGAAGCAGGCAGAACATGCCAAAATAGTATTGACAGAGAAGGGGCAGATTTATGAAAAATAAGCCAATGTTAAATGCATATCCGGACAGTATGGGCGGCAGGTTAGCGGATATTGTTTCAATGCTAAAAAGAGAAGAGATGAAAAATGTATTTGGTTCTTTTTATATTTTGCCCAGCATTTATCATTCTGATCTAGACAGAGGATTTTCTGTTATTGATTATGATATAAATGAAAAACTGGCGGACAAAAAGGATTTGGAAGAAATGAAAAAGCTGGGAATTGATTTAAAACTTGATTTTGTGCTGAATCATGCTTCCGCTATGTCGCCGCAGTTTGTTGACCTCGTAAACAAGGGAGAAAAATCAGAGTATAAGGATTTTTTTATCAACTGGAATGATTTTTGGCAGGGATATGGTTCTATGACGGAGGCAGGATACATAGAGCCGGCGCCCCGCTATATAGAAAACATGTTTTTTAGAAAACCCGGACTTCCCATTCTTATGGTGCGTTTTCCGGATGGAAAAAAAGTGCCTTATTGGAATACCTTTTATCAGGAGGAGCATTATCCACAGTATCTTGGTCAGATGGATTTGAATATAAAGTCGGCAAAGGTATGGGATTTTTATGAAGAAACATTAAAAAAGATTTCCTCTTATGGGGCGAGTATTGTAAGGCTGGATGCGTTTGCGTATGCGCCGAAAGAGCCGGGGAAAAAGAATTTTCTCAACGAACCGGGTACTTGGGAGCTGTTGGGCAGGATTCAGGAAATGGCGGAGCCATATCACCTTACGCTGCTGCCGGAAATTCATGCGGCATATGAAGAGCAGATATATAAAAAATTATCGGATAAAGGGTATATGACGTATGATTTCTTTTTACCGGGGCTGATTATCGATGCCGTTGAAAATAAAAGGAGTTATTATCTTTCTGCATGGGCAAAGGAAATGGTGGAAAACAAGATTGCAGTTGTCAACATGCTGGGCTGCCATGACGGAATTCCGCTTCTTGATTTAAAAGGTATTTTGCCAGAGCAGGATATTGAGAATCTGATTGCATTGATTGTCGCGCGGGGCGGGCTTGTAAAAAATCTGCATGGGCAGACCAATATATATTATCAGGTAAATGCCACATATTTCAGCGCGCTTGGAGAGTCGGAACAAAAGCTGCTTATGGCAAGGGCGGTTCAGCTCTTTATGCCGGGGAAACCTCAGATATGGTATCTGGACCTTTTTGCAGGAAAAAATGATTATGAAGCTGTTAAAAAGGCAGGCGCTTCCGGTCACAAAGAGATTAACAGGACAAATCTTACCATGGCAGAAATGGAAGCTGCACTTGACAGGGAAGTCGTAAAAAAGCAGATAGAAATGATTCGGTTTCGCAATACTTATAAAGCCTTTGATGAGCGTGCCAAAATCAGCATAGAAGACAAAGAGGGCATTTTGCGGATTGTCTGGTCTTATGAGGGGGCTGAAGCAGAACTGACAGTTGATTTCGTGAAAGAGGAATACCAGATAAATTGTGCTGAAAATAAATAGTAAGATGGGAATCCTGCCGGATAAGACATTGTGTTTCATGATAAGTTCCGTTATAATGGTAAAGTAAAATGAAAATATCCGGTACAAGTGAAAGGTAAGAAGGAATGATAACGGGGGATAAAGGTATTTTGGAACAATATACATTTCGGAATATCCGGCAGGAGGAAGCAGAACAGGCGGCAGAGATAGAACAGGTTTGCTTTCCGCCGAATGAGGCATGTTCTGCGCAGCATATGAGAGAGCGGATTGCAAAAGCACCGGAAATGTTTTTGGTGGCAGTAGACAAAAAAACCGGCAGGCTGGCAGGTTTTCTAAACGGGCTTTCCACAAAGGAAGTTTCGTTTCGGGATGCATTTTTTACGGATGCCGCACTGCACGATCCGACAGGAAAAAATATTATGCTGCTGGGGCTTGATGTGTTGCCAAAGTATCGCAAACAGGGGCTTGCAAGAGAGCTGGTATCTCAATATCTGAGACGGGAACAGGAGCGGGGCAGAAAAACGGCTCTGCTTACATGCCTGCAGGAGAAGGTAAAAATGTATGAAAAAATGGGTTTTACAGACTGCGGAATTGCAGCCTCCGCTTGGGGCGGCGAAGAATGGCATGAGATGCGTTATACAATCGGAATATAAAAGGAGGCTGGGCGTATGTTATTGATAGAATATCCGAAATGCACTACTTGTCAAAAGGCTAAAAAATGGCTGGACGCACATAATATTGCGTATGAGGACCGTCATATTGTGGAGAACAATCCTTCCTATGAAGAATTAAAGGAATGGTATGAAAAAAGCGGACTGCCGCTTAAGAAGTTTTTTAATACCAGCGGCATTTTATATAAAGAAATGCAGCTTAAGGACAAGCTTCCTGATATGAGTGAGGAAGAGCAGCTAAAGCTTCTTGCCTCCAATGGGATGCTTGTGAAACGTCCGCTTGTTGTGGATGGAGCGACTGTGCTGACAGGCTTTAGGGAAGCAGAGTGGGAAGCGAAGCTGTGATAAAAGAATGGTTATCCGGCTGTACGAATATACTGCGAAAAGCATTTACCTGCAGAGGTTTTTTCGATAAGCAGAAGGAGCAAATCCTTTTTTCAGGAGAATGAAGAGATGGCGAAGAAGCATGGTGAGCATCTCTTCATAATCTGGCTGACAGCGCTGAAGCTCAGATATCCCCAGTACAACCGATATATTGAAAATTTGATAAGGAGATAGAAAATGTATATTATTGAAAAATATTGGGACAATTACATCGGTTCGACAGACGATAGCCTGACGCTGCTGGAATATTTAATAGACAAGAAAAAGACGGAGATTTCATTGAGCGAAATATTTGCAGATATAGGCTTGGATAAGCTTAACGGAGATTTCCGCGAAACAAAGGGGCTTGGATACACCAATCAAGATGGATGGGAATATCCATTTTACTATGCAATTGATGTTGTTACAGATTTGGCGGCGCTGATGCTGGAATGTAAAATAAACGGCGGCGTATCATTGACGCAATTACTGAAAGGGAAAGAAGGCTCTGTTGTTCGTATCTCATCTACGCAAGAAGAAAAAACAGCCGTAATCAGGGTATTGACTGACTTTGCTAAAAATCCACTGGCGTATGACCTAAACGAGATGGTTCCGGACGATGATATGCGTGAAATGGCACAAGTTTGTGAAAATCTTTGTAAGGAATTGTGTGAATAATTCCGGTTTATCGGTCTAATAAAAGTCCAAAACAGGGCGGTATTGCCGTTTATCACGCCTTTTAGATAGTCGTGCGCCGTTATGAATAAGATTTGTTCGGCTTCGGTCAGCGGCTTCTTTCCCTTACACTTGAAATAAATGTCAGATTGCTCTAAATGCTTTTTCAGAGCGGTAAGCCGTCGTTCAACAGGCTTTAGCTTGCCTTGAATATCCAGTTGTTCCCCTGTCATGTGTGCAGTCAGGGCGTTTACGGTCAGCTTTACAGATACTGCGTAGTGACGGAGACGGATTATGTGGGAATGCTGCCTGCCAATGATGTGCCGGATAGAAGCAGTTTGGAAAAATACCATTGAAAACAGAGACGAATCTATAAAAGTGTGCTATAATGAAATATAACAAAAAGCAGGGATAAAACGCCGCGTCTGGGGAGAGGGGGAGCGGATATGAATATAGAGGTGCAATGCTGCGGTATTGCAGTTTTGTTGTTGATATGGTATTTTTCCCTGAGAAAGAAACCGTTGGGACTGGAATCAAAAAAGCTGTTTTTAATTACGATGGGGGTGACGTCTTTTGGTCTTGTTATGGATGTTGCTTCCATTGTGGCGATTTCCTTTCAGGAAGTACTGCCGGCGCTGCTGCTGGCGGCTGTCTGTAAAACATACATTGTGTCTTTGGTCTGGGTGGGATATTTCGGGCTGATTTATTCCAGCACGGATTTTAACGGTGTACGGCAAGAACGGAGAAAGAAAAACCGTATATATACCATAATCGTTCTGACAGGCACCGTTCTGATTTATGTTCTGCCTATTTCCTATTATCATGAAGAAAGAATTGTTTATACCTATGGAGCGAGCTGTAACGCAACTTATGTGTTTGCGCTTCTTTTTGTGCTGGCGACGGTATACAAAGTCGGCATAAAGGGAAAGAACATGAATCTTAAGAGAAGGCGCGCCATTTTGATATGGATGGTTATCTGGATTGCTGCGGCGCTGACGCAGTTTTTAAATGCAAGGCTGTTACTGGTGGGGTTTGCCTCTGTGCTGGGTGTGGTGATTTTATTTTTTGAACTGGAGAATCCGGAGGCGAATCTTGACAAAGAAACCGGCGCCTACAATGCACATGCGCTGGGGGAATATGCGAAACAGCTTTATGGAAAACAAGAGGCTTTTTCTGCGCTATTGCTTGCATTAAATGATAACGCCGCCGGGGAAGACGGTGACAGCGCAGAGCAGACGGATATGCTGTTAAGGGGGCTTGTGCGCCATGCGGAAAAAGCGAAAGATGTAAAGGTATTCAAAACGTTGGAGCGGGAGCTGATATTTTTTACTGCCGGTGAGGAACGCTTACAGGAAGTATTTCAGGATGTAGCGGCATATATAGAGAGCGTGCCGTCAAAGGTGCAGCCCTGTTATGTTATGCTGCCCAATTCCCTGATGCTGCGAAACGTGGAAGAAGTCTTTTGGCTGCTGCGCCATTCCAGAGCCGAAAGGCGAAAGGTGCAGAAGGGAAACTGCATTTTTTTGGACGAGAAGAAAATTGAGCAGTACAAGGAGCGTGAAAAGATAGAGGTGCTGATTCGTTCGGCTCTTGCGGAGGACAGAATTGAGGTGTTTTACCAGCCAATTTATTCCACAAAGCGGGATAAATTTGTATCTGCCGAAGCGCTGGCGCGCATCAGGGGCAGGGATGGAAGCATTGTGCCGCCCGGCAGTTTTATTCCTGTTGCGGAGAAAAACGGGCTGATTTCCCAGATTGGGGAGGCTGTGTTTGAAAAAACCTGTGCGTTTATCAAAGAGAATCACCTGCGGGAGCATTACGGAATTGAATATATAGAGGTCAACCTTTCCGTCAGGCAGTGCGAGGACCCGAAGCTTGCGCAGTCGTATATTCGTATTATGGAGAAATATGGGCTGGACCCGTCCTGCGTCAATCTGGAAATCACGGAGTCTGCTTCCATACGGCTGCGGCAGAATCTGCTGGAAAACATGAAGACGCTGATAGACTATGGCGTCCGGTTTTCCCTTGACGATTTTGGAAATGGAGAGAGCAATCTGAATTATATTGTGGATATGCCGGTATCCGTTGTCAAGTTTGACAAGGATATGTGTCAGGCTTATTTTGCAAACCAAAAGGCGAAGTTTGTGATGGAGGCTTCCATGCATATGATACACGATATGGAGCTGGAAATCGTGTCGGAGGGCGTGGAAACGAAAGAGCAGAAGGAGGCGGTAGTTGCGCTGGGAATCGAATATATTCAAGGTTATTATTTTTCAAAGCCTTTGCCCAAAGAAGAATTTCTGCAGTTTGTGGAAAAGGCGGCAGTCTCCGAATAAATACTATGCGTTAAGAAAAAGGTCTGCAGCCGGTTTATACAAGACGGCTGCAGACCCTTTTCTATGATAAAAACCTGTCGGACCAATTTTCATCCGCAGGTGCGGGAAACCCTGCTTTCAGCTTTTGGGAATCCGCAGCACCTGTCCGATGTTCAATAAGTCGCTTGTCAGTCCGTTCAGCCGTTTGATGGCATCGACGGTGGTTTCATACCTTCTGGCAAGTATCCAGAGGGTATCCCCGGGGCGCACGGTATGCTCGATATAGGGTGTACTCTGGCTGGAAGGAATCTTCAGCACCTGCCCGATGTTTAACATGTCGCTTGTCAGCCCGTTCAAGCGCTTGATGGCGTCTACCGTAGTATTGTAGCGGTTTGCAATTAACCACAAGCTGTCTCCCGACTGAACGGTGTATTCGAATGAGCCGGTTTCTGGCTTGACGGAAGGGATATTTTGCTCGATACCCTGATATACCTCATACAGGGTACGCCAAGTGAGCGGTCCGACCATGCCGTCGGGGGTAAGCTGCATGGCGCGCTGGAAAGCGACAACCGACTGCTGCGTTCCGCTGCCGAAAATACCGTCCTGCGTTGGCGCAGGAATCCCGGGATAGTATTCGGCAATTACGTTCAAAAGATACTGCAGTGTAATCACGTCCGGTCCCCTTGAGCCCTGCCGCAGTACGGAGGAGGGAGGAACGGTTCCGATGCCGAGCGTATTTCCTTCGCTGTCCAACTCGGAAAGCCTTGTCACGGCGGTATAGAGGCTTGAAAGCTTATACCATGTGGATTTACCTACAATACCGTCGGGGCTGAGGCCAAAAATGCTCTGGAAACGCGTCACAGCGTTTTTGGTGCTGTCGCCGAAGGTTCCTGCTTCGTCAGTAATGGCAGGAATGGCGGGATAATTACGCCGGATTCTGTTCAGGTAAGTTTGGATAGTCTGCACATCAAGTCCGCTGCTTCCTACCCTTAGCGGTGTGCCAGGGTAAGACAAAATAACACCTGTTACGATGTTGGTTTCCGCAATTTCAATGTCGTTTGGATAATAGGAGCGAAGAATTTCCAACGGCGCCAGCCCTCTGTTTGCCAATGTGACGGTTCCCCACTGTGACATACCCTGACAGGAAACAGTGGTGCCGTTGCAGAAGGAGGTAAAATATGGTGCATTCTGCCCCTGTCTGCGGACATATTCATTGAAAATCCGGTCTACAATCCTGCTGATGGACTCATAAATGGGTCTTCCATACACAAAATACTGGTCATAGGCAGGGCTGTTGGTAATATCGAAGCTGTAGCCGCGGCTTCTGTACCATTCCGTGTAAACGCGGTTGAGCGCAAAGGTAATGATGGCATAGATATTGGCAGTCAGTGCTGCTTCGGGCCAGGTAGGATAAATTTCGCTGCTTGCCACGTTTTTGACGTAGTCGGGAAAAGAAACCTGTACGTTGGCGGCAGAGGCGCTTGGCGCGCCTAAGTGTACTGTGATAGGGTTTGGTATTACGACCTGACGCAGTACGTAGGGAGCGGTGACAGAGCCTTCCTGATTGCGCTGCTCCTGCATGGCGACGGCGGGCTCTCCTATATTGATTTCCGTTCGGGATGCGCTGCGCTGCATCTCCTGCATAGGAATGAGCGCAACCGGCAATACTGCCGTTTCACCGTCAAAGATAGGAATATCGGAAATCAGGGCAGAGTTAAACCCTGCTGCCTGTGCGAGCACGCTGTAGTTGACATAGGGTGTTCCTGAATAGTACTGATTTAAAGAAAATCGTTTATCCACAGTTTCTAAAGGCATCGCTTCGGTTTCCCCGTTTTCATCTGTTGTCAGCGAATAGACGGTATTTCCCACATCGTCCAGAATCTGAATCCTTACGCCGCTTAAAGGCACGGCTTCATGGGCTGTCCGTGCCTGTATGCTTAAATAGCCGATAGCCATAGGATAGATTTCTCCTTATATTTGCGTTATTTGTTACAATTATTATATGAATATATGGGAAAACGGTAACTAAAAGGATGCGTATCAAAAACAGATAAATTTGCGGGGCAAAAAAACTTGACTTAAAGTTTACTTTAAGTATTAAAATAAAAAATAAGGACGCCGTGGCAGTCAACTGCCGTATGGTTTGGGAAAAAGGAGAGGCATTTGATTACGGAGAAAGAATATGCAGTGTATGCATCGGCATTTGCCGGTATCGAGGCGCTGCTGCGCGAGAGGGAAGAAATCCATATAAAAACACCTGTTATAATAGGAGTGGACGGACGCTGCGGAAGCGGTAAGACATATTTTGCAAAGCAGCTTGCGGACAGCTTTCCGTCCAATGTCATTCACATGGATGATTTCTATCTGCCCATGGAAATGCGCGCTGCGGACTGGGAAAATATTTCGGGTGGCAATATGGATTTTGAGAGGCTTCTTACAGAGGTATTGTGTCCGCTTAAGGAGTGCCGGCAGGCGGTCTATTGTTCCTATGACTGCAAAGAGGGGAAGTATGGCGAGCCTAAAGAGCTGCAGGAAAAACCGCTGGCGGTGGTGGAGGGCAGCTATTCCGGACATCCGCTTCTTGCCGGACAGTATAGTCTGAAGCTGTTTTTTACTTGTTCGCAAAAAGAGCAGGAAAAGCGGCTGCGGGCAAGGGAGGGAAACCGCTATGATGCTTTTGCAGCGAGGTGGATTCCGTTGGAGGAAGCGTATTTTGCGCGCTATGCCATAGAAAGGGGAAGTAATCTCATCATTGATACCAGCGGGTTGTGTGACTGCGAAGCTTTAATCTGAATCGCCTAATAGGATTCGGGTGTCAAAAGCCCTGATTGAAGTTGCCTGCTGTCAATTTGACCTAAGAATAGGTGTGCACTCCGTTGCGCCAAACATTTCAATGAGCCTCTAAAGCGAAAATCGTGTTCAGCAAAGGCTTCCACGATTTTTGAGTCTCATTTCCATGGCGCAAAAGTCGTTTACACCTATTCTTAGGCCAAATTGACAACCAACATTTTCCGACAGGGCTTGTGACACCTGAATCCTAATAGACGGTATAAAAGAAAGGATGGAGAAATGGAACAGACAAATGTAAAAACACAAGTAAAGAAATTGGTTTTGGCGGCTATGCTGTTGGCAGTGGGCATTGTACTGCCCTTTTTCACGGGGCAGATTCCGCAGATTGGAAACATGCTTTTGCCCATGCACCTTCCCGTGCTTGTATGCGGATTCATCTGCGGCTGGCAGTATGGAGGCGCCGTAGGCTTTATTCTGCCGTTTCTGCGCTATGTACTGTTTGCGATGCCGCCTATGCCCAATGGGATAGCAATGGCATTTGAGCTTGCGTCTTACGGCGCAATCGCTGGCTTTTTATATAATCGCTCGCGGTGGAAATGTATTGTATCCCTCTACCGTTCGCTGATTATCGCCATGATAGGCGGGCGAATTGTCTGGGGCATAGCCAGGGTGGCGATGCTTGGCATGATGGGAAACGCTTTTTCATGGAAAATGTTTATGGCGGGCGCTTTCCTGAATGCAATTCCGGGGATTGTGCTGCAGCTTATTTTTATTCCGGCGCTGATGCTGGTGTTAAACAAGACGGGGCTGGTGCATTTTCATAAAAAGGCAGAAGAAAAAGTGCTTGTCAATGGAAATTATGAAAAACGGTAAAAGGAGGAAAACGGCATGCTCTACAAAGATTATCAAGGTTTAAAACTTTCAGCGCTTGGGCTGGGCGCTATGCGTCTGCCGGTGGCGGATGGGGATGATGCCAGAATTGACGAGAAAAAAGCGGAGGAGATGGTTGCCTGCGCAATGGAGAAGGGTATCAATTATTATGACACGGCATGGGGCTATCATGGCGGCAATTCAGAGCTGGTATTAGGAAAAATTTTAAGCACCTATCCGCGTGAGAGTTATTATCTGGCGACAAAATTTCCGGGCTACGACCTCTCCAACATGGGAAAGGCAGAGGAAATTTTTGAGCGTCAGCTTGAAAAGTGCCGTGTGGCATATTTTGACTTTTATTTGTTCCACAATGTATGTGAAATGAATATCGACGCATATCTGGACGAGAAATATGGTATATTTTCCTATTTAATGAAGCAGAAGGAAAATGGACGCATCAGGCATCTTGGTTTTTCTGCACATGGAAGCTATGATATTATGAAGCGTTTTTTGGAAGCTTACGGTGAACACATGGAGTTCTGTCAGATTCAGCTCAACTGGCTGGATTGGAGTTTTCAGGATGCAAAGGCGAAGGCGGCGCTTTTAAAGGAGTATGGGATTCCTGTGTGGGTCATGGAACCGCTGCGGGGCGGACGGCTTGCTGCTCTTTCAGAGACAGATGCAGCGAAGCTTTCAGCACTTCGGCGCGATGAAAAAATACCGGCATGGGCGTTCCGCTTTTTACAGACAATACCGGAGGTCACGATGGTGCTTTCCGGCATGTCAAGTATGGAGCAGCTTCTTGACAATATTCATACTTATGAGACGGAAAAGCCTTTAAACGAGGCGGAAATGAAAGAACTGCTTGGCATTGCAGAGGAGATGGTAAAGAAGGACAGCCTGCCCTGCACTTCATGCCATTACTGTGTAAGCCACTGTCCGAAAGGGCTGCAGATTCCTGAATTGATTGCGCTTTACAACGAACACTGCTTTACCGGAGGCGGCTTTATCGCGCCTATGGCATTACAATCGGTTCCCAAGGAAAAACTGCCTTCTGCCTGCGTCGGCTGTAAAAGCTGCGAAGCGGTATGCCCGCAGCAACTGAAGATTTCGGCGGCAATGTCAGATTTTGCGGAGAAGTTGGGCATGAATTGACAGGATGATATCGTGTAAACAAGCAAATTTGAAATGATTCATATAATACCAGTCATCGAAAAGTAAAACGATGACTGGTATATTTTTATTATTGATAGGGGAGCGTATGGTTCAACATTATACAACCCCTCAATGATTATCTGGAAATATGTAATCTTAAAGATTCTTGGCAGTAAAGGAATTGCTCTAAGCTGCAAAAATTAAAATGAAGAAAAATCGATGGCAAAAGAACCGATATTGTAAAGTCGAAACAGTATGTGTATTTGTGGTTTTTGGTTATAGCAATATTTTGATAGTGGTATAATTATGCTATAGTAGCAGAAAGGAACAGAAATCAGGTATGGAAAACGACAGAGTAAGCTGCCTCATGTGTGAAGGCAGGCTGCAGAGAGGATGAACATTCGGACTTGATGAAGTAAAAAGAATATTACGCATCTATGTAACAGAGGGTTTTGAGGGTGACGGTATAAAAACCGTTTTGCTTGCGATTTACATAAGATTTAGGGCTAATAAGGTTTTATTTTTATAAATATGTCACGAAATAGAAATTTCCGCTTTTCTTTGATTTTGCGAGGGTTTGATGCGATTTTGGCTTCGTAAATATCAGTAAGGATTACGACGGGTTCTGTTGTGCCGCCATTTTGTGATATGATAAAAATTGATGATTGCGAAACGCAGTGATTATGTGAGGTGTACAATTTGGAACCCCAAAACGAGAGTTTTGTAATTGCCTAACAATCATAACAACTGAATGACGAAAGAACCATCATTGTGGAAGTATATGAAAATAAGTAAGAAAAGAAATATGTGCCGCGGTTTCTATTGCGGCAAAGACTTAATACTGCTATAATTATATTATAGTAAAAGGAAGAAGAGGGATTTAGTATGGAAAATGAAAGGGTAAACTGCCCCCAATGCGGCAGTAGTTTTAATAAGATGTTCCTGATGGGCAAGCAGGGAAATTGCGATACCTGCCCCATGTGCGGAGGCAAATTACAGGGGGAGGACGAACATCCAGACTGGATTACGTGGTATTACTATGGATGTAAGAGCAATAATGGTAAAACAGCTTGGTTAGAAGACGAACCAATAGATCTGAATGAACATGGAGATAAATATTTCCTTATTCAGGAATTCAAAGCGCCGCCTAGAGACGCAACAGGCAGTTCCGAAAAAGCCAAAGAAATATTACGCACTTATGTACCCGATGCCTTTGAGGAATCAACCAAAACCAACACGGTATGCTGCCCTTGGTGCGGGAGCAGTGAATATACATTATTAAACAGGGGCTACTCCTTATTTACAGGATTTTTAGGCAGCGGAAAAGTAAAAAGGGTGTGCAACAATTGCAAGAGGGAGTTTTGAGGGTGGCAGTATGGATATACTTATATTTGCAGCATGTATAGGGGTTATCTGTTTAATTGAATATGTATGGGGTTTATATCTGGATTCTTTACCCAAAGATAAAAGAGATGAACTGATAAAGAAGCAGTCACAAATGTGTTGTACAGGCTGTGGTGCCACAGATTTTGAAGTAATAAGCATGAAACATGGAAAAGTAAAATTCCAATGTAAGAATTGTAAAAAAATAAGATAGGGGATAAACAACTGAATCATGTAACATATAAAAGAGAGGTTATTTCGGTAATCTCTCTTTTGTTATAGAAAAAAATAATACAAAAATATCAGGAGGTAACAAAATTGAGTAATAGTAACGAATTTATGCTGGAACTTACGGCAAGCCTTAATCAGTCAAAAACACAGAAGCAGATTAATGCGGATATTCGAAAGCTTCAGAAGACGATTAATATGTTAAGTATTACGGGGACATTTGCCAAAGGAGATACCAAAAAGGAACTGAACCGGTGGATTAAGGATTTAGGAGCAAAACTGAATTATGTAAAACTGAAGGGAAAAATTGACAGCAGGAACCTGAAAAATGAAATTGATAAGAGCCTGCAGAACATGACCTTCAAAGATATTGATGCATTGAATGTTGATACCGGAAAAACTAAGCTGAAATTCCGAAAAGTCATCGCGGACATGAAGACATTTGCTGCAAAAACCCCTGTATCCGTCAATGTAGAAATGAAAAAGGAAAAACTGAATAATGACTTGACTGCTTTCCTTAATAAAAATACAAAGATTCAGGAATCAAGAGTTCTTGTAGAAGAAAGCGAGAGAATAAGGGAACTTATTCATTCCGTAAATGATAAGGGCACCTTAAAAGAAGCCACAGATGCCTTTCAGCTTTATAAGTCCGAGGTTCGCGCGACAGGATATGCCACCAAGAGTACATCTGATAAAATCAAATCCATGCTGTCCCATATTACAAAAATAGGAAGCCTTGTTGGAGTCGCGTCAATGGCAGTCAATAATTTTAAGAAGTCGCTGAATACCCTGAAAAGCATTGACACACTTTTGACAGAAATCAGTAAAGGCAATGATAAACTATCCAAGCAGGATTTAAACAACATAGGGAACCAATCTTTTGCCATTGCAAGTAAATATGGCAGGACGGCAATGGATTACCTGTCAGGTATACAGGAAGCTTCCCGTGCCGGTTATGAAAATGCCGAGGGGATTGCGGAATTATCCGTAGCGGCACAAGGTGCGGGCGACATGACTGCTGAACTGGCAAACCAGATGATTATTGCAACAGATAAGGCATATAAAATGAACGGTTCCGTATCAGAGCTGACAAAAGTTCTGGACGGCATGAATTATATTACAAACAACAATGCCGTCAATATGACCGAGTTATCCGAGGGAATGTCCATTGTTGGTTCAACGGCTGCGTCCTTTGGTGTCAGTGTGGAAGAAACGACTGCCGCGCTGGGCACGATGATTGCCACCACACAGCAGAGCGGCTCCGAAGCGGCAAGGGCATTCAGGGCTATCCTGCTTAATATCAGGCAGGTATCCGATGAGGAAGAAGGCATTAACGCAGAAGGGCTTACAAAATATGAGGCAGCCTGCAATGCGCTGAACGTGAAATTAAAGGAGACAAAAGATGGCGTGCTCTCTCTCCGCGACCCTATGGAAGTACTGAGAGAATTATCCGTAGAATATAACAAGCTGGAAGAAAATGATGTCCGAAGGACAAACCTGCTCAGTTCTGTCGGAGGGAAACTCAGGGCGACACAGTTGGATGCACTGCTCCGCCAGTGGGATACTTATGAATCCATGATACAGCAGTATGCAGACGGAACCGGCTCCATGGCTGTGGAAGCTGAAAAGACGGCTCATTCGTGGGAGGGCTCCCTGACGCGGATGCAAAACAGCTTTGACAGTTTTGTCAATACGCTGACGAATAAAGAAACTGTCATCGGTGGCATATCCTTCTTTGACAGGCTGATTCAGGGGGCGGAAGCATTGGTGAATGCAGTTGGAGAAATACCCGTTGCGCTTGCTGCCTTAAACGCAGCAATGGTTTTCACCAAAAAGGATTACGGCATCACCCAGATATGGAACAAGGACAAAAAGAAGGTTGATTTGCAGGGCAGTTTCCTTGGTATAAACTTTACGCAAATAAAAAATATGAAAAAGCACTTTTCGGAAGCAGAAGGAGCTATTGCTGAGTGGAACAATAAATTGCATACAGGTAAGGCAAATATTAATGATTTTAAAGAATCTGTTGTCGAAAACAATGCACAGTTAAAAGCATACCTGTCCACATGTTCAGCAGAGGCACGCGCCTCCTTGGATGGCTACAAATCCCACCTCAAAGCTGCCGGTGAGGCTACGGATGCCTTAAGATTGAAAACGGTACTGTTAAATGCAGCTATTAGTTTGGGGATTGGTTTTGCGCTGCAGAAGATTTTTGAATTAGCAGACAACCTCATCCATTCAGCAGAACATTGTAAAGAGCGCGTAGATGAACTTATGTCTTCTTACAATTCTGCTGTTTCAACATTAAATGATAATGCCAAAGTGATTTCAGGACTGTCTGATAGGTATGAGGAATTATCCAAAGGGGTAAGTAAACTCGGAAACAACATTTCCCTAACGGAAGATGAATTTGAAGAATATCATAATATTACATCTAAAATAGCTGAAATGTACCCCAGCCTTGTTGATGGATGGGATGCACAAGGTAATGCCATTATAAATATGACTGATAGTGTAAAAGAATTATAACAACTGAATGACGAAAGAACCATCATTGTGGAAGTATATAAAAATAAGTAAGAAAAGAAATATGTGCCGCAGTTTCTATTGCGGCAAAGACTTAATACTGCTATAATTATATTATAGTAAAAGGAAGGGGAATAGGAGTATGGCTAAAGTGGTATGTGAATCGTGTGGATCAAGTTTTCCGTTAGAGCGAGTAAGAAATATGGATAGCTGTCCCGTGTGTGGAGAGGCGTTGTGGGAGAGCGTGGCGGAGGACAGCGAGGAAGAGGTTCTTAGCTTTGGGGAAGGTGTCGAATTAGGCGAGAATGATAGCTTTGACGAGGATAAGATTGACTTCTGGTGGTATGAGATTAGAGAACCAAAGACATATGGTGAAAGTGATCCTGGTGGTGTTGGCATAACTTGTACTAGTTGTGGACATCTTTCTGGTACATCATATCCAATTGCTAGAACAGATAAATTTCTTTTATTAGACCCTAGGGGATATGCTCTATGTAGCAATTGTAACAAAGAATTAAAGAACCACATCCTTTCAAAACGCCCTGAAAGCTGGATTGACCCAAGGAAACGGGACATGTGGGTAAAAGATTATGAAAACCTCCCAAAGTGTCCCATATGCTCATCAACCAATATAAAAAAAATCAGCCTTACGAACAAGGCAGCTTCAGCACTTGCATTCGGCGTGTTATCCGCAGGGCACGTATCCAAGACTTATAAATGCAATACCTGCGGTGCAAAGTTCTAGCAGTATGAAGAATTAAATATTGAAAAACTAAATATGGATAAAAAATGGAAGGCAGCTTCATCATGAAGGCTGTCTTTTTAAGTAAGAAAAGAAATATGTGCCGCAGTTTCTATTGCGGCAAAGACTTAATACTGCTATAATTATATTATAGTAAAAGGAGACTAACTATTAAAAGTCAAGACCCAAAATGAAATTTTTTGGATGAAT
>ERZ778503.1129-NODE-1129-length-20004-cov-6.552960_pt1 | contig 20004 bp, 14 predicted proteins | sample MGYA00510047_ERZ778503 | MGnify/ENA primary metagenome ERZ778503 (study PRJEB29527, sample SAMN07138965) | mouse gut metagenome | material: feces | host: mouse | place: China:Nanjing | collected 2016-01-25 ... | reverse complement strand
AGAAACAGAAAAAAAATTTGTTTATAGATTATTTATAAAGCATGCGTTTACCGTGGGTTATGTATGATGGAGTATTTACATTTACGGTAGGTAGAGTAAAATAATTTGTATCTTTGGGAAAAAATACCTCTTTTGGTAAGGATTAGTAAAAGATATAATATTTCTCATAACTTGTTTATGTTTTGGGCAAAGCGAAAGGATTGATAAAAAGTATGAATGATATGAAAAATTATCAATTATATGAAAGATTAAAAAAAGTTTTTAAACAGATGGAACCCAATAAAATTTTGGTAATGGTAGCGTTGACATTAGAACGACTGTGGCAGCCATTTATATATGGTATTGAAAAAACAGAGTATACAACAAAAGAAAGAGAAGATTTTTTACAGATAGAAGAATTACGAATGGATATGATTTGGGAACGGATAAAAAGTGGAAGAGCCAATCCGAAACATTTGAGTATATTTCATGAAACAATGGAACTGGAATATAAACTTACAGATGTAGACAGAAATGTATTTGGTGCAGAATTGGATAAGCGAACAACTTATTTGGATGCTGAATTTATAAATGTAGCAGAGAGTTTTTTTGCTAAATCTAAATTTAATATACAACTATGTGCAATAACAGTAAGTAGTGCATTATCTTTTATAATGGGTGAGATAAATGATATGTTATATATTGATGTTTATGAAGAATCATATCAGATTTTTAAAATCAATTCTAAATTAACGCAATATATAAAAAATAATCATCCTGCGGTTTTAGAAGAATTACAACGAGTAGAAACGGATATGGAATTAGCACAGAGATATCCTCAAAATATGGAGGAGATATTGCAAAAAAGAATGGAATATCATGAATTAAATATTTGCGATATTAATCTGTTAGAGAGCGCTTTCTTTCAAGATGCATTGAACAAGCAATTTATTAGAAAGTTGTAAGGCAGTGTAAAATCTATTATTCTACGAAAAAATATTTTATACGAATAGAATACCTGTGCGCATTATGAAGAGGAGATTATGGAATATGCAAATGCGAACGCAAATGTTTGAGAAAAGAGTAGATTTTATGGAAGGACTAGATGCGTATATTTCGCCTGTAGATCCAGATTGGAGGGGAAGATTAATTCCTTCCGAACCTGAAGACCTAGCAGACTTACAGGTGTATTTAGAAATGCAAAAAGAAAATCCAAAAGTACCAGAGTCCTATTTAAAATTTGCATGTTATGCGGCTGAAGGTGATGGAGGACTTTTATCTGATGTTTTACTTGGAGAACTTTGTCTGGCTAGACTACCTGAAATAACAGAAAATGTATGTGATGATATGCTCAATGATAATCTTTTGATTTTTTGGAATGAGATGGGTGTAAGATATTTTATAGATTTAAAAAACGATGGTAAAATATCTTGTGAAGAAGAATATTATATAAGCTCATCATTTGAAAACCTTTTATTCCAATGTGCTGTGCAGAAATATGAAAAAAGATATTTTCTTAAATATCTTGGATTTGGATATAAAAATTTATTATCCTTTGACCAAAAAAAGATGTAGATATTGTTTTGAAAGAGTTTATCCAAAGAAATCAAATGCAGACAGTTTGGTTCAACGATGAATATTTTCTCTTTGCATATAACCAAGAATATTCATTTTGGATAACGCAAACGGAATATCATAAAGAAGAAGTAGATGTATCGGGAGTTTTTTATGGTAATGATATTGATAAGATACAAAGAGAATTACTGCCACAGATTGGCGCAGTAGCAAGTTGGATAATAGAAGGAGATCAACTTAAAAGATTAAATTAACCAGTTGTGTTAATTTAACTATTAAAACAGCCAAAAGACACAAAAGTATTTCTAAATTTTCAAGTAATATTGAGTATATAAAATGATTTGTATAAATTAAGATTTTCTGTGATAAGTAAATAGTTAAGGGTAGGTGTTAATTTCATCTACCTTTAATTATTTTACTCAGCAGTTTACAAGTTTTTGTAAAAGTTATATTCCCATCATTTCGTATTGAATAAATATTCAATTTTCCTATATTTTGCAGGTGATAAAGTGCATATTTATTTCATTTTAAACAGCAAGTCGACTAAATTTTAAAAAGTTGTAAACTGATGTGATTAAATTTACTATATCTTATTAGCCACTCCTGTTACAACTTTATTATAGCACTTCATTTTCGAGTATTTTTCTTGATATGAATTACTTGAGAGTTAAAAGTTTTCAATAAAAAAATAACTCTTTCACATAAATTTATGGTATCTTTAAATTATCAATACTTAAGAAAGATACAAACCACGAAAAGAGTTATTTCATTTACACAAGCAAAACTGCTATCTGTTTTTACTCCGCAAACTGTATTGGAACTATCCCTATAACCCCGATTTTAGGCTTCTTTAGGTGTCAAAGTTCTTATACTTTCATTCGAGTTATACTGCAAATGCCCATATATTGCAAAAAGTTTCAAAAATTTCTTTTTTATAAGAACTGCTGCTGTATAACTTGAAATTCAGGATTAATCAATTTCTTTATGAAACTTACTTTGATACGCTTTCTGCAATATATTCAAACCACTTTTCATATTGTATAAATCGCTCAGATAATATCCATATCTAAGATATGTTTCTTCCAGTTCTGGCAAACCTCTTTTCCCATATATTAAGGACAAGTTTGCCAGTATGGTTCCTGCAATATCTCCGCGACAACATTTCAAACAATGCCTTAGACCTTCCTTTCCTATATCTTCTGCTTTGTCTAACTCATTATGTACTTCAAGAAATCCTGCATAGTTTATATACAATGACATTCCTGGTACTGCATGAAACCGCATATCAATTTTGCTTCTTTTATAACATTTTATTAATGCTTCATAGATGTGAAGTGCGTCTTCTATCTTTCCATCTTTTCTAAGGTTGACTGCTATATGGTTCCAAATTAAATACTCTGTCCGAAAAGGTACACGATAAATCATCTTATCTGATTCCATTGGTGGCATTGTCAGATAAAGCACTTCTTTAAGTTGTTTATTGGCGTCTTCTCGAGATATTTTATTTTGTGAGGTCTGCTCAAAGATACGTCCTCTCCCAATAAACTGCCTGTTAACAGGTCTTGTCATATCCAACTCTTTTTCAATCTCATCCAATAGATTCTTTGCCTCTTTTAAGCGTCCTTTTGAAAAACACCGATTATATTCTCGCACCTTTTCATACAATTCATATTTATCTGCCTCAATGAAACCATAATAATTTTCCCGATCCATTCCCATTTTCTTTAGCAATTTATACAAATTTCTTTTGTGGGGACTTCTTTTTCCATTTTCAATCTTAGACAATGTTTCCTGCGCACATATATTTTCGCAAAGATACTCTTGTGAAAACCGATTTGCCTCTCTTAAATCCCTTACCAACTCATTGGTAATGATAAATTCACCCTGAAAACTACTTTTCATAAAATCTACAATTATATTGGATTCCAAACTTGTGTTTGTTACTTCGTATAGAAAAGAAAGCGCTTCTTGATACTTTCTACATTGAATTTGTTCTTTCTCTTTTCCTAGTTTTTCAAGGCAGGATTTCTCTAATTCTAGTATTTTCCACAAAGGACATAGCGAGCCATTCTCTACAAGAGATTCTTTCCCTTTTTTGCAGATGGCATATGCATCTTCTATTTTATTCTGTTCCAAATAAATCTGTCCCAACAGCCACGCACAATGTGGATAGACTTTAACCTGCTCCTCTGTATCTGTATAATGGTGTATTATATATCTGCCAAGCTGTTCTAGTTTCTCTGCAAGTCCTTCTTTATTCTCAAGTTTCCACTTACAATATGCAATCATTAAAATAATTCTAATCTCTTGATTGCACAGACACTGCCTATTCCAAATTTCCTGTTTCCAATCTTTATTCAATGTACATACAAGTGCCTGTTCCATTCCTTGCAGACAAGACCTATAATCTTGTTCTTTTATAAAGCATAACACAGTCTCTAATACAATCATATACTGTTTACGAATTGGACGTTTTTTGTCATTATATACAGGGTAGTTTGCAATCAATTTTTGCAAACTTTGATAGTCCCAGTTTTGTATGCTGTGTTCGATCGCAATTCGATATGCAATAGACTCATATTCAAGTTTTGAGATGGCAAGTTCAAGTTTATCAATAGACTTTCCAAGGCGCTCAAACAATGCCTGTAATGTGAAATAGTCAATCTCCACCTCTCCTCGCTCTACCCTGCACAACTCAGGTATGCTGATAATTCCATCTGCGATATTTCTTTGTTTTACTCCCATTTTTTCACGTTCTTCAAAAAGCATAATTCCCAATTGTTGTAACATGTTTTATCCCCTTTGTATTGTGGCTTATTTAATATCGCCAAAAGCTATTTCTTTTCCTTTCTAGCATAAGGAATTTTTACATCTGTCTGGTCCAGAATATAATCAATACTTGTATTGTAAACGGTCGAGAGATGAATTAATATCTCTGTAGGAATGTCGACATCTCCTCGTTCATAGTTACTATAAATTCGCTGACTACAATGTAGTATCGCTGCTAATTGCTTTTGTGTCATATCCTTATCTTCTCTTAAATTTCTTAATCTTGGATAATGCATAAATAAATCACCTCAATAACATCATATCTTAGTGAAATATTCGCTATGCATTTTTGGCGATATTTTCGCTAAACGATTGCAGTCTCAAAAATAAAAATCGAGTAGGGACCAAGCTCCTACTCGATTTTTATTTTTGAATCCTTTTACATATTTCGTTCATCTTTTTTCTTTAACAATTGCGAGGTATCCAATGTCTCCTCAGATTGTTTCTGTTTTTTATGTCTTCTGTCACCTTTTACTGATTTTCCATGCGGTAGTTCACTGTGTGACAAAGTCTGACCTGTCTCCGGCGTTTGAAACACTTGTATTGAGTTTATATTTTGTGCTGATGAAGTGCCTTCACATGGCCGTTGCATTCTCTTTTGTCGCAAATTTGCTATCAATGGTATTTGTCTTGGTACATATTGGAAGCGGCGCAGCGCCACATCAACCAAAAACAGACAGACTGCCAGCGTCAGAAGCCAGTTTGTCAGTGAATACCCTTCTTTCATTTTGCTGGAAATTTGTGTCCATATTGATTCGTCTTTTGTAATAATCTTACCATATTGTTGGACAAAATTTAAATAGGCATCTGTACTTACATCAAATTTATATTCGTCAGAAAACTGCACTGCTGCAGCAGTTGTCATATAATTTTGAATCGCTCCAGATTCTGTGCGACGTATATTAAAATGATATAGTCCTGTCTGTGGTGTAGAAAGTTCTATCGTATATTTTCCTGGCGCAATTGCACGAAGTTTTTCCTCTGTGGAAATACCTTTTGGGTCAATCACTACTATCGAAACTTCCGTTGCATTGCCATAATCATTGGTTTGATAATCAACTGTAGTTCGTTCTCCTACCGTCACTATATTTACATTGTCGTCCCCCATACCAACATTTCCAGTAGAATAATCTGCAATTCGTTTCCAGAGCTGTACATAATCCTCTTGCCCTGCAAAAGCACCTGTCCACTCCCCAGTAACATCACTGTTCCATGCAACAGTCCTCCCTAATCCATACTGCCATACTGTAAGAATTGGATCCCCCTTTTCTGCTGACTGAATTATTGGACTAGAAGCCGTCTTTGGTGTTGCAGAAATATACCCATAAAGTGATGGCCAACCATTCGGAAAAAGATTTCCAGTCAATTCATGTCCTGCTTGTACTGATAGAGAAAAGACGCCGTTTTGAATATAACTGTCTCCTCCCAAAAATACTTCCTGTGCAAAAATCTTGGGAATATCACTTGAGATATCTGAATAATAATATCTACCACCGCATTCCTCTGCCAAATATTGTAAAAGTCTTTTATCCGATGAACTTCCAACTGCCACTGTAGAGAGCGTTATCTTATTCTCTGCACAACTATTGACAATATCATTATAATTATTGGTCTCTCCCATGCCATCTGTCAAAAGCACTATATGTTTTATTGATGCATCATTCTTCGCAAGTACATTGACCGCCTCTTGTAGTGCTGGCTTAATTGTAGTCCCGCCTCCATCTTGAATCTGTTTTATTTGGTCTTTGATTGCGTTTTTGTCGTCTGCTTCTCTAAGTTCTACTTGCCATTCATACTTGTCATCAAAAGTCAAAATCCCCACATAATCTGTATCATTCAAATTGTCAACTGCCACCGTAGCAGCTCTGACCGCAATATCCAAATTGCTAATACCCAATGTCCCTGCTCGCCCTGTCATACTACTAGAGCGATCGATCACCATAACCATCGCCATAGAAGGCATCTCATTGATTCCTCGAAGCTGCATGTCTACAGGCAATATTGTTTCTAATATGGTATCTCGATACCCTCCTAGTGCAAAGCTATTTTCCCCACCACAACAAACAAAACCACAACCATAATCTTTTACATAAGTTTCAAGATGCTCTAAAAATTTTGCTGGCAAATCATCAATATAAGCATCTACTAATATCATAGCCTTATATTCCAACATTTCATTGATACTATCTGGCACATTCATTGCAGAGACAACACTGTAATCGCAGCCAGCTGCATTTAAAACAGTAGAAAATGCAGCTGTACTAGTGTCATGTCCTGCAATTACCAATATCTTAGGCGAAGTTTCCACCACAGAGTAAGCACTGAAATAATCGTTTTCCTGACAAGTATCTCCTGGTGCTTGAATCTGAATCCGCAAACTTTCCATTGTATTATTGTCTGCATTGGCATCAATCTGTGCACCAAATACAAAGCGATTGCTGCCCTTGTTCAAGTGTATATTGTCTGCTGCTGTCTGGTTACTTCCCCGATAAAGTGTAATCACTGCATCTGTATCATAATTGCTTTCTACCAACACTGTAATCGAATACTTATCACCCGGATGAAGATAAGACGGAAGTGTAACATTGTCAATATAGGCATCTGGCTTTTCCTCGTTTTCATACAGCAAAGTTAGAAACTCTGTCTGTCCTGCTGTCAATGCCTGCGCTATATTGCGTATATCGCCTCGTGTCTCTTTTCCGTCTGTAAGTACAACTAACCGCTTCTTATATGCACTTGGAATTAGTGTAAGTGCTTTAGAAATTGCCTCCTCAAAATTTGTTGCTGCCTTTTCAGGGATTGTCATCAAACCACCATAATGTTTTTCGGTCGTCAAAAACTGTTCTACAAGCGTATCTTTTCCAAAAGTCACAATCCCATAAACATTTCTAGATGGCATCTTGGAAATCGTCTCCTGTAAATATTGCTGTGCCTCGTCAAGATGATCTTCATTACTATTAGAAAAATCCACAACAAAAACAGTTGCTGTCTTGCCACTTCCACGATAAATTTGTATCCCAAATAACGCAAGGACAACACACAATAGCACTACACCGCGTACAAACCAATAAAATTTTCCATGATAACGCATTTGACGCACATAGACAATCCACTCTATCACCAGAAGGATGAATGCAAGTATCATAAATAAGTTTCTAATTGTACGTTTTACTTTCTGACGCTGTAAAAACTTGGCTCCACTGTCTGAAATTCCCTCCATATTTGTTGTCAATCTGCCATCTGATTCCTTGATAGTTTGAAAACGCACCACATAGTCTTCTTGGTGTTCTTCATTTCCAAGCGTATAAAGTCCTGCCTTGACTGGCCGACTTTCAAACTGGCTTCTGTCAAGCTCCGCCCAAGGTTGTAAGGCAATCTTTTCCCCTGCATAATAAACATTTGTTGCAAGCCATGAAGTATCTGATAGATAAATCATAGCATTTGCCAAAAAGACAGGAAACTCTGCGCGCAGTGGAAAATCAGATTCCCGTATATCAAACCCAACAACAATTTCTTTTCTGTCTTCCAACTCTTGATAATATCCTACACACTTTCCTTTGTATGACAGAAAGCTTTCTGCACCCTCTGGAAGTGCAAAACAATATGCAGTATTTACACCAATGGAAAAACCCGACAGCCCCGCAGTCAAATCACAATCCGTCATATCAAGCACTACATTTTCCAGTGTCTCAACAACAGTTCCTCCCATATTGCCAAAAATCAAGCGGTTGGTCTCTGCTGCTTGCGGCGTCTGTCCAACATCATAAATCACAATATTATAGCCTTGTTCTTTTAGGGGTGTCCTAATTAGGGAATCTGATGTCTCCTGTATTGCTGCATCTGTCTTTGCCTTGACAATACTCTCCCCAGTGACAGCAAAATACGCCTTCTCAAGAAATGTATTTCCGTCTCCAACCAACAATCCGCGTATTAGATTCTTCTGTTTTTTCACTGCTGCCGAATCATTATCTCGCACGAGGCTGTCAGTCGAACCACCAGAAAAAACAATATTGTCAATTCGAGAAGTAATTGTCTTTCCCTTCCAATCTACCTGCTCAAAAAAGCAGATTTTGCTCTCAGAGGGTGCAAGGTGCATTGATGACAACGCAATTATTTTTGTGTCATATGTCTCGTCATCATACAAACTAACATCAAAAGATACTTCCTCGTCACTATAATTGACAACGCTCACCATAATATCAAAAAAACCATCTTCACGGTTAGAAAATGCTGTATATTCATTTGCAACATTAGCAGTTATATTGCCTGAAACATATAATTCTTTTTTCCCACTTATGCGCAGCGCCTCAAAGCCCGCTGCTCCAGCGCTGTCTGTATAAACCAATAAATCAGCTATGTTTTCATCATCTTCCGTGTTACCAGCCAATGTATCCAGTATACTCTGTGCCTGTGTCAAGTCTCCGCCACTATCACTGCACACAAGACTGCGCAATGTGCGCATTAAACTGTTTGTATCTGCAATATCCACCGCCAAAATTTTTGCACCCACAGCATCATCTACTGTCGCAATGGAAAAACGCGTATTCTGTGCAGTCTGCACAGAATCACACGCCTGTTCCACTGCTTCCTGAAAACGACTTTTTCCAGAAACTCCCACATGCTGCATACTTGCACTGGTATCTATCAACAATATTTTTCTGCCGCGGTTATGTCCTTTCACTTGAATCAATGGGGACATCAGTGCAACCACCAACAATACAATAATTAAAATCTGTAGGTACATCAAAATATTATGAACAAATTTCTCAAAAAATGTTCTTGACTGTTCGTTTTTCAACAGCTTTTTCCATAACAAATTAGATGAAATCAGATAGTCTGTTCCTCTTGGTTTTAACAAATATAAAATGATAATGACTGGAACCGCTGCCAAAAAAAACAGTGGCCATAAACTTTCAAAAATCATATAGCGCTCTCAACTCCTGAAAAATCTGTTGATAAATATCTGTTTCTGTATTGCACACTGCATAGAAAGCCCCCATTCTTGCACACTCTTGCCGCAAATTGGATAAATACTCTTGCAATGCCTGTTCATACACACGAATACTTGCTGTATCCAACGTTAAGCGCAAAGTACTTTTTTCCTCCATATCTATCAAATTCCGTGTACCCGTAAGCGCTACAGCGCTCCTTGCAAAAAGTTCTTCCCCAGCCAAAACATGCAAAAAAATAATTCTCTGTTTCCGATAATCCAACAAGCGCAAAAGTTTTCTTACTGTTGTCAACTCTTTTTTAGAACTTGATTCCATCAAGGCTTCCTGCAAAAAATCACTGATAATAATTGTTACGCCCGGCCCTTTCATTGGCAACTGTCTGACAGATTCGCAAATATCTACTTTTCCGTCAAAAGTACGCTGCGAAAGCCAATCTGTCAATCGGGGCAGTGTGCTCCTTATACCATTTACCATAAAAGGCAACTGCATTTGCTGCAAATCATAAAGTATTACACGGTCCATATTGTTCAATCCCATATAAGCAAATGCTGCTGTCAACATACAAGCATATTCACTCTTTTTCTGGATTCCATAATTCATAGAAGCACTTGTATCCAATAGTATTGAAACAACTGCCTCCTTTTCCTCCATATACTCTTTTACATAAAGCCTGTCTAGACGCCCATAAGCATTCCAATCAATACGACGAATATCATCACCGGGCATATACTCTCGAAAATCTGAAAATTCTATAGAAGAACCTTTCTGTATGGACTTACGATTTCCTGTCAGGTTCATGGAAGCCCGATGTCTCATCGCCAGCCGCAGTCTAGAAAGTCTGTCAAAAAACGCAGTATCTGGTATGACTGTCATCGCTTTCCATTTCCCTCCAATATTTTTTGCATTACATTATCTTCAGTCATACCCTCACTAATGGCATCAAAACTTAAAAGAATACGATGCCTAAGCACAGGAAATGCCGTTTCCTTTACATCTTGAAAAGAAACATTGAACCGCCCTTCCAAAAATGCTTTTGCTCTTGATGCGCGAATCAACGCTTGAGCGGCTCTTGGGCTTGCCCCTTCCTTAATATAAGGATTTGCAACGTGAGTCTGCATTACAATATCCAACAAATAATCCATCACTGCCTCAGCAATTGGTATCTGATTCACTAATGCTCTAGCGGCTAGCAGCCCTTCACTATCCATCTGCTTTGTAATGTCTGGTTCCTGACTGCCTTCTGTCAATGTAACAATCTCCTTTAGCTCCTCTTTTGACGGAAAGCGAACTAAAATTTTAAACATAAATCGATCGAGTTGTGCCTCTGGCAAAGGATAAGTTCCTTCATTTTCAATAGGATTTTGCGTGGCAAGCACAAAAAAGGGTTCTGTGAGCGCATGGCTGTCATTTCCCACAGTCACAGTATGTTCTTGCATTGCCTCCAACAGTGCCGACTGGGTTTTGGGTGTCGCACGGTTAATCTCATCTGCCAGAATTAGATTGGCAAAAATTGGCCCACGCACAAAAGAAAAAGCACTGCCACGCTCATTCTTAATAATAATATTCGTTCCAGTCACATCACTTGGCATTAAATCTGGCGTGAACTGAATCCGCTTAAACGACAAATCAAAAACTTTGCCAATGATACTGACCAATCTAGTTTTTCCCAATCCTGGCATACCCTCTAAAAGTACATTGCCCCCTGTAAGCATGGCAAGCATAACTTGACGAATAATCTCCTGTTGTCCAATAATTCCCTTTTGAATCTCTCGTTCACAGGCAGCAATCCGCTGCGCCATATATGCTGGGTCTTGCAATCCGTTATTCCCCAATTCCCCCATTTTTTACCCTCCATAAACTTTTGTTTAAAATTATACAAATCCTGTTTAGTTAAAATTCGAGAAATATTCTTTTATAATCTCCTCCATGCCACTTGGATACTTTCCTGCTGCAATTCCCTCATAAGCATTCTGTGTATAACTTCCAATCACAGCTTCATGAGACATATGTGTCCCCTTCCAACTCAATCCATTCTGTGCATGAAAATACTCTGATGCATCATGGTCTACTGCATTTCCAGTCAAATTTTCACTCTCTGCAATTTCATTTGGAATGCTGACATAATCATGTGGTGTGCTGCTCGTACCAGTTCCCCTTCCAATCCCAGAACCATCACCCTGATCGCCCTGTCCATTGGAACCATTTACACCGTCACCAGATTGCCCACTCTGCCCAGCTCCATTTTGTCCCGTTCCATTTTGATTGCCAGACTGCCCATTCTGCCCATCTTCATTTTGATTATTAGATGTACTGCCTTGTTCAGTTTCTTTAGTATTACCAGATTGCCCAGCGTTTCCTTGTGCAAGTTCTGTTCCACGCATTCCCTGCAACTTCTCTGATAATGCCTGCATGGACTCTACGGTGACAGATGATACAGTCGCACCATTCTGCAAGCTCTGTGCAAGCGCTGCCAACTCATTTGCTGCGCTTTCATATTTATATTCCAATTTCTGTGACGCAGCCTTTATCATTTCCATGTTAGACGCTTGCTGAAATTCCTCCTGAGAAGCCTGTAAGCTCTCTGCCATCTCCTGCAAAACTGCCTGTTGTGCTACTGTCAAATCCTGCTCTTGAGAAAATTTTTCTAATGTCTCTAAAACCTCTTGCACCTCCTCTGTCTTATTTCGTGCTTCTTCTTTTATATTGTGAAGTTCCTGTGCACGTTCTTTCATTGCAGAAGGCATCAATGCAAGAATAATGAGCACTGCAAACAATCCTGTCAAGCCTGTCAAATGCTTCCATGGTGGCAAGATTGCAATTCGTATTTTATCGTGTTGCGTCTGCAACTGTTTTATAGCATCTGCCCGCTGAAGTTCAACCAATTTTCCTTCTTTTTCTAAGTTTTCATAAGCTGTTACAATCCGTTCCTCAAACCCAAAACGATCGATTGCAAGTGCTGTCTGCTCCATATTTTTACGCTTCAAAAAAGTTCTTATCATTGCAGTCAGCAACGCAAAAATCAATACCACAACTGTACAAAATTTTACATAATAAAAAGGAATGATAAAAGCAATCGCCTGCAATAAAATCCCCACACCAGTACCAATACTGAGAAAAAACACTGTTTTTTTCAAAAACACTGCCGCATTTAATCTAAGGCAACAGGATTGTATTATTTTTACAAATGCTCTCTGACTCATGGACTCCTCCATTACAATCTTTTAGAAACTTGAATCTTCTTTTACAAAAGATTGATCTTTTTTACTTGTTTTTTTATTTTGTGTGGATTTTCTTCTTGAAATATTTTTGGAAGAAGAATGCATTGGATTTACCCTCCATGCAGCAACAATCATAAACAGAATTGCCAATGCTAATATACATGCAGCAGACAAAAACATCCATGTCTTTCCCTGTGACAGGTGATAAGTAAAAAATCCAACCTCATTCCTATTAAAGTTTGAACCTGCCACACCAAAGATAGACTCTCCTGTCATAATCTGCATAAAAAATTCCTCAAAGAACACGCCCGGATTAATCAATAAAAACAGCATTGATTCTCCCGCGCGTTCCCCTTTAGTCCAAAGAAAACTTAATATTAAGGGAACAAATGTCAGAACATAAATCACAAAATATATTGCAAAGGACAGGACAACTGCTACGATAGATCTGTGACAAAACGAAGAACAACAAATTCCAATGCTCCCAGAAAACACAGACAACAGAATAATTGCCAAGATAAAATAGAGTAAACTACTCCATTCCAAACCACCTATCACAAAGGCCAATGCCATAATTGGCATTCCAGCAACGACAAAAAAAAGAATTCGAATCACTGCGGAAATCACTTTTCCCACTACAATAGAAAACGGTGACATACATGTCGTCAACATAATATCGAATGTCTGTCGTTCCTTTTCCCCTGAAATAGCAGGCGCCGTAATAATTGGCACAATCAGCACAACGATAAACGCCTGTACTACTGCCTGCACAGGAAACAGATAAATCAAATAACTGTAAATATTGTTACTACTATAATAACTATTGTTATCTGCCTGAATAATTGCTAATGCTAACAGAAATGCCAATGTTAACACGACCTCATAAGCAAATAGCCCCCAACTCAACCGCATACTGCGAGCAGTTACTTGTAAATCCTTTTTTATAATTGGATTGATTCGTATTTTCACTGCATATCACCTCCTGTCAATTGCATAAACAATGCTTCCAGATTCCCTTCCTCCCGATAAAACCCTGTCAAAACCACTTGATTTTGAATCAAAAGTCCAATGAGCGCACTTATCTGTTGATCTGTATTATTATTAGATATAATAATCTCATTTTCTCTGACAGATTCCACGCTCACTCCTACCTGTTCTTGTAAAAGACGCACTGCAGTTTCCATGCCAGATACAGTCTGAATGTGAATACGTTTTCCACCAGCAGCCTGCTGCATAATATCCTCAATACGCCCCGCCGTAATTAGCTGCCCATGATTCATAATTCCAATACTTGTGCACATCTCTGAAAGCTCTGAAAGAATATGAGAGCTAATAACAATTGTCTTCCCCATAGAATGAAGATTTTTTAATAACTCCTTCATCTCCACACGTGCTCTAGGGTCTAAACCCGAACTTGGTTCATCTAAGATCAACAATTTGGGATTGTGAAGCAGTGCTCTGGCCACACAAAGTCGCTGTTTCATCCCGCGAGAAAGTGTATCCACATAAAATTCTTTCTTGTCAGAAAGATTGACAAGTTCTAGCAAGTCATCTGATAATTTTGCAATATCCCGCGAGCGCATCCCATACATTGAACCATAAAAATCCATATATTCGCGCACTTTTAGATTCTCGTACACTCCAAAGAAATCCGGCACATACCCAATTAAGCGCTTCATTTCTTTTGTCCCTACAGCGGCCTCCGTTCCCCCAATCTGCACCGATCCGCTGCTTGCCTTTAACAGTCCGCAGACAATCCGAATTGTGGTCGTCTTCCCCGCACCATTTGGTCCTACAAATCCAAACAAATCACCTTCTGGAATATGCAGTGACAAATGATTGACAGCCATAAATGAGCCATACCTTTTCGTTAAATCATTAATATATAACATACGAAAATCTCCCCCTACTGTACAGAATACAGACACCCATAAGAAGTTTCACTACAATTGTCATCCACTGCCTTATTCCAGTCCTTCGTCACACCAATTACAATCTTTGCATCAGAATCTTCCTGCAAACTCGCAACAGAAACGCCAATTCCAAGTGCAGCAATAAAATCCACATCTTTCGTTTCCTTGCCACGATAAATCTCATTCATATAGCCATGTAAGTAATCTTCTACCACATTATCATAGCTCTTTGAAGAAAGATATACTGCCTTGCTTAGATCACGTGTCTCCCCCGCAGGAAGATTGTCATATATAAATAAAGTGTCATATGCAATCACCGCAAAATATTCAAAATCCCAATTGGTCTTGTTTGTGACAGTGCCATTCATTCCCAGAACCACAATATCTTTTTCATCCGTAAACGTGCCACTAATTTCCATTCCATTCACTGGCTGTATGTCAAGCAAAATTTTTCCTGATGCTTTGTTTTCCATATTTCCTGCCTTAAAATAAGCATCCTCAAAACCTGCACTTGGATTCAAACCAAAGGAAATTCTATCACCCTCTTTTACAATACGACTGTGATACTTATCATTTTTATTACTAATATTGTAAGAATCAGACCAAAGGGGACCACAATATCCATACCCCTCTGCCAACTGCAACATCCATTCCTTATGTCCAGCATCATAACTATGCATATAAGTTATTGCATCTTGATCGGGAGTGCCCAATTTCTCAATAGTAACAGAATAAACTCTTGTATCCACTACCTCAAAGCCTCTCCCTGCAATATAAATCAAAAGCACTCCGACAAGCGTTGTGATTGGGACTGCAATCCAATAAAAATCTCGTTTTTTCAAAAAGCGCAAGATTAAATAAAGCACAGGCCCCACAAAAACTACATATAAAATTACAATCACTTTAAGCATATTAAAATTCAGCCGGTTACCACCATTTCCAAATGTTCTAAAAATTCTAGAAATAACGTATTTATTGTTATAATAGTTATCCTTAGAATCATATACAATCTTTGTATAAGAATTAACCGGAACCAAAAGCTCATATACATAAGATTCTACATCTTGTAACACAAGTTTTGACAGGGAATATGGTACAAGTTCCACTGCACCATCGCCCTGCGAAGCAATTAAGCCAAGAATATCCAGATTCGTATTATATTGGTTATTCACATCTTTTAGTTCTGCCATATACATTTTTACAAGGTTCTTATCATAATGGTCCTGATAGGGATGCTCGTTCGGTGCATTTACTTTAGAACACGCTATTCCCAGAAAATCCAGTCCGCTCAACACATCTTCTGCGCGCTCTCCTGTACCGACAATCAGCATTCCGCCCTCCTCCACCCAACACTGAATACGTTCCAGTTCTGTGTCCGTCAAAATACTGGTATTATAATTATCAATAACCAAAAAAGTCAAACCATTCTCCAAAGATTGCATCAGATTGTCCTGATTCAACTTGTCTAATTTTATAGGTAATTCAGTACCATTATAGTATAAATTTTCTCCTTCCATGTCCAAATAAGTCAAGGATGCATAGGAATCACTCAAAATTCCCATGGATAACAGATCCATCCCACTCAAAAAAATATTTGGAAAAACCTTTGACGCTGCCAGTTTATTTTCTTTATCTAACAAGGAAACAGACACAGAAGCGCCCATGTCATCAAAACTCTCTTTTGGTATTTTGACTAAAAACTGTTTTGTACTGCCTTGCGGCAAGGAGAGTATTGTATCGTAAACACAGCTTAGCGAATAGTATGTATTTTCTAAGCGAACCCGTGCTATCCCCTGCCAGTTTTCTCCTTGATTGGAGACAGCCACCTGAATATCATATGTAGAAAAATTCTGTGAATGCAACTGCGCATCAATAGAAAACAATTCCTCTTGTGCGCAGGCTGTCACTGCTTTCTTTCCAGCAAATACACCACAAATCAAAATTACTAAAACAAGAACTGCCAGAAGTCTTTTATTGGACTTTACTCTGTCTTTCATGTCTATTTCCTTTCTTTCTGCAGATCTTTAGATTCTGACTGCTCCAACCGCCCTAATATTCATTGGGTAAACATTGCTCTCTCCCACATAATTTGCAATATATTTCACATAATTATCTGCTTCTGCAAGTGGTACCAAACACATAATTACCCCTGCAAATCCACCGCCATGTACACGACATACACCATCTCCAATTCCCTGTAAAAATAATTCTGTAAGCGCAAGTGTACGTGTAATCTTTTGCTCTTTGCAATTCTGAAGTGAATAGCAATTCTGTAAAAGCTCCCATGAAGAAGTGCCTGATTCCTTGACAAGCTTTAATACTTTATTAATATCATCTTTCTCAATTGCCTCTGCCATCTCGTCTACTCTGCGATTTTCCTCAAAGAAATGGATTGCGCGCAACAATACTCTGTCGTTCTCTATCTCATTTGCATGTGCAAGCAATTTTTCAAGATTCGTCTCACATAAAAGCTCTGCCCCAAGAACCTTTGCAGCCTCTTTCATCTCATTTGGAATACCAGAATATTCTTCACTTAGGTCTGCATGTCCTTTCCCTGTGTTTACAATGACAAGTCGATAACCTTTCTTCTCAAAAGAAAAAGTAAGCGGTCGGTACTCCGGCTGACTACCATTTGCAAAGTCAAACAAAACAGGGCCGCCAACCGCACATGCCATCTGATCCATCATTCCAGATGCTTTGTTCCAGTATACATTCTCAGAGTATTTGCCAATTTTGGCATAATCTGCACAACTCATCGCCCCGTCATTAAAGAAATGATTGACAATCGTACATACAAGCATCTCAAAGGAAGCAGACGAGCTAACTCCTGCTGCTGCAATTACATTGGTAGACACATAGGCATCAAATCCACGAACTTGAAAGCCAAACTTTTGCGCACCCTCTATCATACCTGCAAGCAAAGCGACTGTTCCGCCACCCTTGACAACATTGTCCAGTCTGTCAATATCCACAACAACCTCCTTGTCATAGCCTTCACTCGTAATATGAATAACACTGCTGTTATTTGGGTAAGCAGCACCGATTGTATCTAGATCAATACTGCCTGCAATAACTTTACCGCCATTGTGGTCTGTGTGATTCCCAATAATCTCTGTCCTTCCAGGTGCAGAGAAAAACTCCGCCTCGTCATGGCCATACTTTTTCTGAAAGTTCTCTGCCAAAGCACTTAAACGCTCTCCACTTTTTACGCTCTCTCCGTAAACTTTTTCTAATCTCTCAATACTTGGAATATTCATTTTTTAGTTCCTCCTTTTTATTTATAAATGTACTCTCGAAATCTATTTATTGTTTTTCCTACTCCATTATACATCAAAATGTTTCAAAATCCAATAAATTCCTTTTGCAATCCTTATATCAGGTTCTGAAAAATGCCCCCCATGATTCCATTCAAGGATTCCTTGCATATTTTCCTGACATTCACAAAGTCGCTTATATATCCTTTTTGTGTTATCCCCAACTACTGCTATCTTCTTATTTTTTGTCTGTTCCTCTTTGTCGCCAAGACTTAGATAAACATACTTTGTATCAGGACTTAAAACTACCTCTGTTTTTTTCTGAACATAATCAAGTACACCCTCATACCATAACGAACCCGAGCAACTAACCATACCCGAAAAAGCATTACACGCACAGTATACCCACAGGCTAAAAAGACCTGCAAGAGAATATCCAACTGAAAAACGAGCAATTTCACACTCTTTTTCCTCAACATATGGTATATAATACGCATTAAGCCACTTTAGCGTATGTTCCGCATTTCCGCCAAATCCATCTTTTCCGAAAACTGGCTCTGCCACCCAAGGCGAGAAATCATCATTCCAATTTTGAGATTCGTATGCTGCCAAAATAAAATGTGCTTCTGGCAAATGCCCCCTTAAATATGACACAACTGTCATAATTGACTCCTGACTTTCCTCCCCAACACCCCAGTAAAATACAGGTAATTTTTTATTTTGTTTCTTTTGATTTTTATAAATATGACACTTTCTATTGTATATTGTCACTGTTATCAAATCATTTTTCATTAATTCCCCCTCTGCCTGCCTTTGCAGACGCACTAATCAAGATGGGTGAAATCTTTGATTTTACACGATCCTAAACTAATGTTTATTTGAGCGTCGCCAAATCTTTCGCTTCTCTGCCTCTCGAATCAGTTCTTCTCGAAAATCTGGATGCGCAATTGAAATTAACCCCTCTGCCCGTTCCCATGTAGAACGCCCTTCAAGATTAATCACGCCATATTCTGTTGCCAGAAAATAAACTTGACTTCTCGGTGAAGTAATAATATCACCATCAAACTGCGGACGAACACGAGAATGATACACGCCTTCTTTATCCTTATAAATAGAACTCATACAGATAAATGCCTTCCCACCATGTGAAGCGGACGCGCCTATCAAAAAGTCAAGCTGTCCTCCTGTACCACTAATTTGTCTGGAACCAGAACTTTCCGCTGCTACTTGTCCATATAAATCAACAGATACACAACTGTTGATAGACACCATATTGTCAATCTGTGCAATCACCCCTGGTCTATTGACATATTCCAACGGGTATGCTGCAATACCATGATTGTCATCCACCCACTCATAAAGTTCTGGTGAACCAACCGCACAGCCAAATACCCCTTTCCCCCTATCTATCTTTTTTCGACGATTGGTAAGTTTTCCTGCTTTGTACATACTCAAATAAGCATCAGAGCAAAGTTCTGTATGCATTCCCAAGTCTTTAATGTCAGACTCTGCAATCAACTCACCTAACGCGTTAGGCATACTGCCAATACCAAGTTGAAGGGTCGCGCCATCTACAATATAAGGCAAAATCTTTTCTGCAATTTTTCTGTCTGTATCTGTAGGTAAAATTGCCTTGCTCCCCATAAACGGCTCATGTTCTCCCTCCACAATATAATCCACTTCAGAAATATGAATACACTCATCATAGCCGCCATGCACTTTGGGTAAATGCTCATTTACCTCAACAATTACAATATCTGCCATACGCGTTATTGGTGCCGCTACTCCTGTATTAACAGAAAAGTTAAAATATCCATGTTTATCCATAGGAGACACACTCACCATCACTACATTCACTTTTAGGAAGAACTCATAGTATGCTGCATTGTTATGAAACACCATGGGAATATAGTAACAAAGTCCTCTATCGCACAGCTTCCGCTCATAGGAAGAACAATGCCAACTGTGATATACAAAATGCTCTTGTGATATATCACATTCCGCCACTGCTATTGGTCCCGCAATCAAGTTGCCACGTATCTTTACATCATAAAGTTCCTCTTTGCGCTTTGCTAACGCTCTATCCAACAAAACAGGTTTTCCAAGACAACTCGTGTAATCTATCCAGTCACCACTCTTTACCACCTTAACTGCTTCTTCTGGTGTTGTAAGTTTACTTTCGTATTCTGTATGAAAATCGTACAACATAATATCACCTCCATTTCTATAAAAGAGCGGTCTCGGAAACTCTTTAAGCCCGAATTTCCGCTCTTTTTTCATGTTC
>ERZ778503.1128-NODE-1128-length-20007-cov-5.680734_pt1 | contig 20007 bp, 17 predicted proteins | sample MGYA00510047_ERZ778503 | MGnify/ENA primary metagenome ERZ778503 (study PRJEB29527, sample SAMN07138965) | mouse gut metagenome | material: feces | host: mouse | place: China:Nanjing | collected 2016-01-25 ... | reverse complement strand
AGGCGTGGCAGGAGAAAATCTATGCTCCTGCCGATACATATCTATTTTTATCCCTATCTGGTTTAACCCATAGTTGATAATGTCATCTATTTCACCAGCTTTGCAACCACCACAAGCCGTCCGTCCTCCTCATGGTAGGCACAAGTAGAAAGTGTCAGAAAAGTATCCCCATATTCCGCTGTCACGCCGGTCTCATACAGCGCGGCGCTTTTTATATTGTCATAAAAATAATAAAAGTCTTCCTCCAACTCTGCCTCGTAAAAGCTGTAATACCGAAATCCCTCTTCCCCCACCTTGTACACTCTTGACAAAAACACCGCTACAATTTCATAAGTGCGTTCCTCATACAAGGTATCAAAACGAATCGTGGTATGCTCTTTATAAAATGCTTCTTTCTTGTACAAATCCAAATCGCCGAACATGGCGCCGTCTTTCATATTGTGTCCGTAGATAATAAAATTGTCCGACGGCTTGTCCACATCTGCAATATCCTTGACAAAAAGGCAGCCGTATTTGTCTTCTTTTCCATAAAAATCATGGCTTAAATAGTACTCGTTGTCATCACACTGCATAACAGGATAATCAATTTTCATACCTGCAATGGAAAGCCAGCCTACAAGGTCCGGATTTTCCTCATACAGAGCAGCAAGTCCTGCAAGCATTTGCTTCTCCTCCTGCAAGTCCGCTTCCGTGGTCCCGCCTGCAGGCACTCCCCCGTTCTCCATGGTATCCTGCACGCCGTCTCCTTCGCCGCCCTCCGCATCCGCTTCGCTCCCTGCATTCTCCCATCGTCTCTCTCCCATTGCTTCCTGCTTCTGTCTGTGACGGAAAGACAAATAGTATGTCCGGCATACCTCAGCCAGACATACTATCATACACAACAACAATACAATTCTCATCAAACGGAGTACTTTTTTCTTCTTCATTTCATCCTCAATGCTTTCATTTTACTACAAAGCAAGTCACACCTACATAACATATGTAAATGACAAGAAGCGCAACACCCTGATAACGCTTAAATTTAGAAGCAATCAAAGCCGGCACTACCGCAACAAGCCCCACCAGCAGGCAGACCGGTAAATCCATTTTTGCCGCCGCCGCGGTAACAGGAAGCGCCTGTCCGGAAACCAATGCGCTGAGCGGCAGAATCAAAGTCAGGTCCAATATATTAGCGCCCAGAATATTCCCCAGAGAAAGAGACGACTGCTTCTTCATCACCGCGGTTACGGTCGTTACAAGCTCCGGCAGGGAAGTTCCCACAGCTACCAGCGTCACGCCGATTACCCGCTCCGTTACGCCTGCATAAACCGCCAGCAGGCTTCCGTTGTCTACAAGCAGACGCGCACCTACTACAATGCCAATCGCGCCGACCACAAATTTTATCAGATTGATAAGCACCTCATTTCGGGAAGGCTTATCCTTCTTTTTTTCTTCCTGCTCCCCGCCATTTTTGATGGAAGCAAGCGCCGTTTTTACATTTTCCCAGATAAAAATGAAAAAAATAACCAGCAGCAGCAGGGAAAACGGAAGTGTTATTTGCCCCAAAAAACCGCCCGCCACAATAATACCTGTCGCCAGCAGCATAAGAACGGATTTCAATAGATAGTCTTTCCTCTTTATGATCGCCGGCATACAGAGCAGGGAAATCGCCATAATCAGACCGATATTGGCAGTCACGCTGCCGACGGCGTTTCCGATAGACATCTCCACTTTTTTCTGTGCCGCCGCCATCACCGACACAAGCATCTCCGGCAGCGTTGTTGCAAGACTGACTATCGTCGCTCCCACTATCAGCTTTGGCACGCCGCTCACCTCGGCAATCCATGACGCGGCATCCACAAAATAGTCGCCGCCCTTTACAATCAATACAATTCCTACCAAAAACAATACAACCGCCAGTATAATTTCCATCATAACCCTCGTTTCGTACATAACAGTCCGTCCGGCGCGCCGCCAGACCGCTGTCGGATAAATCTATTTGCCGCACATCTTTTCAGCAAGCAGCGTCTCCTCCACAATGCGGGCGGCACAGGCAATCAGGCGTGGACAGGGACGGGATGCATAATAAGCGGCATCCCTCACAGAGGGAGCCGCACTCTCTTCCCGCCCTTTGATTCCTAAGAGCTCCCTACAGATAATACTGCCGTTTATCTCTTTAAAGGCATCCGCCATCTGTCTGGTTTTTTCGTATACTCGTCTTTTTGCCTCTTCGTCCGCAGCATCACAGTTGCCTTCTTTTAAACCGAGAAGCAAAGACATGGAGGACACGGCGCCGCATACCTCGCGCATACGGCCGATACCGGCTCCCATGGGGCATGACAGCCTGAGCGCCGCTTCCCTGTCCATTCCAAACAAATCTGCATAGGCAGCAAACAACGACTGCGCGCAGTTATACCCTGCTTCAAACAACGCCACTGCTTCTCCTACTCTGCTTTCCATATCAAATCCTCATTAAAAATCCGCAAAGCAGCACGGGCCGGCAATCCTATCCCGCTGTCTGCCGGATTATCAGCCTGCTTTTCCACAGCATTTTTTATATTTTTTGCCGCTGCCGCAGGGACAAGGGTCATTGGGATATACCTTCGGCTCCTTACGGATGGTCGTGGAAGATTTCTGCTCTTTGTAGAGTGCCTTTCTCGTCTCCTCGTCAAAGATAGCGTTCCACTCCTCCAGATTGTACAGCCAGTCCGCCTCTGCAGCCACCATGTTTTTGTATAACCGCTCCTTGTCAAAGCCAAGGTTTACTACGGTGTCCGCCTCCATCTCCTCGATGGGATTGGCATCCTGCAGGCTGTCGTTGATGCCGTCCAAAAAGCCTGTCATGCTCATCAGGCTTATTCCAAATTTCTCTGCCAGCTCTTTCACCGTTCCCGTGACTACTTCGTCAGGCGTTTTTAACAGCTCTGCATAAATATTCTTTTCTTCCTCAAAATAAGCAGCCCACAGCTTTTGAAGCTCCTGCTTGTCCGCCGTCTGGGAATATGCCATTTCTCTCCATTGTTCCAACAATGCCATAGCTCATACCATCCTTACATTCATTCGTTTATAGCGCCGCACAAACAACCGCTGCAGGCGGCGCTGTTCTATAGTATAATACAAAGCACGCTGAAAAACAATCCTTTTGCATGGAGCTTTCGCTGTTTTTCACAAGGCGCGCAGTTCTCTTATAATTTCCCCATACCCGCGTCCTTTTCCAAATAACGCTGAAGTGCCCAAAACAAAGCCCTTTACTCCTTTTTTTCCCAAAGCGGCAATCCTCTCTGGAGAGCAGGCGCCGTCAAGCATCACCTCATAGCCGTATTTTTCCTGCTTATGCAGAAGCTGCTCCAGCTTTTCGTCTACAAAATCAATATATTTCTGTCCGGCAAAGCCCGGATTTACACTCATGACAAGTACATAATCCGCCAGATTGAAAAGCGGTTCCACAGATTCCACACCGGTGCCTGGATTTAACGCAATCCCTGCTTTTATCCCCCTGTCATGAATCTTCTGCAGGGTTCTGGCAGGATGACACTCACTTTCCGGATGCACATAAAGAATGGAAGCTCCTAAATCCGCAAATTTGTCCACGTATTGTATCGGCTGCTCTATCATCAGATGGACGTCACAGGGAATTTTGGCATACTTGCACAGATATGCAATATCCTGCAGTCCCATACCAAAATTGGGAACGAATCTGCCATCCATGACATCGATATGAAACATATCGCTGCCTGCCTCCTCCAAAAGCAGCATCTCCCGCTCCAGACAGGAAAAATCCGCACACATCATGGACGGGCAAAAAAGCTTATCCTTCATTTACTGCCTCCTCTCGATGTCCGCAAGCATCTCAACCCGTTTCTGGTGCCTGCCGCCTTCATATTCCGCCGCCAGCCATTCCGCCACAATCATCTTCGCCATATCAATGCCGACTACTCTGGATCCAAACGCTATGATGTTGGTGTTGTTGTGACGTTTGGACAGTCTTGCCGTATACGGCTCGCTGCATACGCATGCCCTTATGCCATTCACTTTATTTGCAGCCATGGAAATGCCGACGCCTGTTCCGCAAATCAGCACGCCGCAGTCAGCCTCGCCTCCGGCAACCGCTCTCGCCACCCTTTCTCCATACACCGGATAATCGCAGCGCTGTGCGGAATCCGTCCCAAAATCCACTGCCTTATGCCCCATATCTTTTAAAAACGCGGCTATTTCCTGTTTCATTTCCAAAGCCACATGGTCGTTTCCTATTGCTATTTTCATCTATGTACGCTCCTTTCTGTGTAATCGTTTACTCAATATTCATTTTAAAGCACAGCACATATAATGTCAATATTTACAACATTTTTTTCTCTATGCTTTTTTACTTCCATGCATTGACTTCCGAATTTTATCATGATATTCTGTTTATATGAAGAAATCGTTTACTCATACCTGTATATAAAACAGAACGCCTAATCACACAAAACTGTAATCTACAACAACTTAGGAGGAAACAAACCTATGATTACCTTACAAAACAAATCCCTTGCCTGTGACTTCGATGATGTGACCGGCAGGCTGACCCAAATCCGGCGCGGCTCACTCACCCTGCCCTTCTGCGGTTTAGCCTTTGATTTTGGCTGCAATGAAAAGATGGCGACCGGACTGCTCCAATACGAATCCATGTTGGACTTCCGCACCTGGAACCTGCCTGCCATACAGCCGACAGGCAGGACATTCTCTTTGATTCCCAAAGAAATTTTAAAGGAGGAGGACGCCTTACACATCACCTACGAGCTTGCACATACTGTTGTAAAGCTGTCTTTTGCTCTGTATCAAAACAGCTTAAAGGCGGACATCACCATCACAAACAGGACGGACGCGCCCCTCTATCTGAACGGCTGTGCATTTGTGCTCGGGCTTGACAGGATTTCGGACGTTACCTTCGACTATCCTGCCAACACCCCCATTGTTCACTGTGAAGCCTCCCAATTAAAGCCCTTGGAACCTGTTTCCACAGGACTTATCAATTTTGCTACCCACACAAGCCTGCCGGAGGGCGATTTTAACCTGCTCTTTATCGATGGCACGGAAAAATGGGGCTGCGGCACTTACCGTGACGATACGGCAACCCATTATGTGTACAATGCCGGATTGGAAGCCGACCTCGCCGGCGGCGCCTCTTTATCCGTCGGCAGCCTCTACCTGCTGCCCTGCGCGCCCGAAGACGGCAATCCCTATCTGCAGATACGGGATTTTACAGAGGGCTTGGGCTTTTTACCCCATACGGACGGCGTGCATACGGGCGTTATGTATTCCTGCCATCCTGCGGGTACAATGGATTCCAACTTTCCGCGAAAGGACGACTTATTTGCTTACGCAGATTCTCTTCCCGCACTCAAGGCAATGGGCATAGACCATGTATGGCTGCTGCCCGTTTTTGAGCACAACGAAAACGGCGTTTATCATTCCAACGACCAATCCGTTATCGACGAGCGCTATGGCGGGGAGGCCGGCTGCAAATACTATTGCGACAAAGCGCATGCGCTTGGCATGACTGTTCTCTTCGACTATGTACCCCATGGCCCCGCTCCCGATTTTCCGGTTGCAAAGGATAATCCGGAATGGCCCAGTAAGCGGCGGGACGGCTCCCTGCAGGACGAATGGGAGTGTGTATCCATGGATTACAATCACCCCGGGTATCAGGAATATACCGCCGCGCTTGTGCACGACCATGTGAAACGCTTCGGCGTGGACGGCGCCCGCATCGACTGCGCCATGGGAGGGCTCTCCAACTGGCGCCCCTACGGAAATAACCGTCCCAGCGGCAACAGCGTGCTGGCAGGCGTCCATATCACGGAGGCCATTCGCAACGGCTTTTTGCGCGGCGGCAAGCCTTCCTTTATCCTGCCGGAAAACTTTAACCCCCTTCCCAATTATTACCATTGCACGGACATTTTTTACGGCATGAACCTGTACCGCGCTTTTGTAGAGTTAGAGCCGCTTCTGCAGACCGCGCCCGCCTCCTATGCGGCGCAGCTTACCGATTTCCTTGAACGGGAGGCACTTATTACCCCCGCCGCCTACCGCAAGCTGCGCTTCCTTGGCAACCACGACACCGTGTCCTGGGTATGGCAGTCCAAAAGAGCTGTTGACTGCTACGGCACCGGCGGCGCCAAAGCGTTGTTTGCCCTGATTTCCTTTATCGACGGCGTGCCCATGCTTTATCAGGGAGACGAGGACCCCTCCCTCTACGGCGGAAGCGGGGAAAATCTGACCGCTTACTTTACCGCGCTTTTTAGGCATCGCAAGCAGCATCTGCCTGCAGGCTCCAACACGACGACCTACCTGCATACCGGCACGCCTCTGATGGCGTTTATACGGGAGCCCGGCACAGACGATTCTGTTTCTGCCGCCTATGACTGCCTTGGAAGCGGACGCGTTTTGGTTCTTATCAACCTTTCTGATAAAGAAGAACAATACCCGCTTCCTGCCGCAGCGCGTTTCCTTGCCGGCAGCAGCGGCACAACAAAATTATCCGCGGTAGCGCCTTATGGCTATAAGCTGTTTTCCATAACGGAGGAATTATGAATACACAATTACACCAAAAAATAATCCTTTCTATCTGTATCCTTTTTCTTTTGGCAGGCGCAGCCGCCCTTACAGGCTGCGCAGGCTCTTTTAGCAAAAAAGGCTTTCAGAAAGACGGGGAAAATCTCGTCTATAGCTCCGACGGGATTTCCGTCGTCATAAACAAAAATACCGGTATGGTAACACAGATATCCGGCGCGGACACCTCCCTCTCTTTGGAGGGAGTTGTCGTAGACGCCGGCTTAGACGAAAAATACCTGTTTGAGCAGCTTGGCTACAAAAGCCTTGACTCTCTTGCAACCTATGAACTGCCTTTGCTGTGGCTGAAACGGAAAGAGCTGCCCGACTACGCCGTGACCTCGATTACGGCGCAGACAGACGGCTTCACCGTCGCTATCGGCATAGAGGACTATACCGTCACCTATCATTACCGCATTAGCAATCAGGCACTTTCCGTGGACGCTTCTCTCTCCACCTCATCTAAAGAGCCGGTGCTGGTAAACGGCGTTGCCTTTTTGGTTCGGGGTATAGAAGGCTACTCCCTTTCGGACACCACCTTTGAATTTCCGGGAAGCACACCGGACGGCAGAATTCCCTTCTCCGACTCCTCTCACTACAGGGCGACGGTTTCCGACTATTCCGCACCCGTCGTGCAGATTGCAGACGCCTCCCACTACCACAATATTCTTTTTGTCAACGAAGTCGAGAAATGGACCTCCGGATGCTATTTTGACGAAGCCGAACGCCCCTGCGCGGCTTTTCTGTCCGCCACCGAAGGGTATATCAGTGCCGATTCCCCAATGGAAATCGGTACGCTCTACCTGCCCCTGCCAAAGACAGGCGAGGATGCCTACGCATCCGTTTCCGGCTTCTGGTCGGCGCTCGGCTACCATACGCCCGAAAATTCTGCCGCAGATACGCTTTCTGCGGTCTATTCCGGACACCCCTACGGCACTATGGACACAGGCTATTTCAACCAGCTTACGCTGGGCGAATATGCGCAGAGCCTGCAGGATATTGCGGATATGGGCTTTTCCGCCGTATGGCTTCTGCCGGTTTTCCAGCATACGGGGGATAATGTCTATGAACCCATCGACCAAGGACTTATCGACGCACGCTACGGCGGTTTGGAGGAAGCGCGCGCTTACATAGAAGAGGCGCACGCACAAAATATCAAGGTACTCTTTGACTTTGTTCCCCATGGTCCCCGCCCTGTCTATCCCTTTGCCAAAGAGCATGAAGACTGGGTCAGCAAGGACCAGAATGGCAATAACCGAATAGAATGGGAGTGTGTTTCCTTCGACTACAACCATCCTGAATACTACGACTATACGATAGATTTGGCAAAATATTATGCCGAAACCATCGACTTGGACGGCGCGCGCATAGACTGCTCCATGGGCGGGCTTCCCAACTATTTTTCCGCTGCCGGACTGCGCGCTTCCGCCTCCGGCCTGCAGGGAGGCGTCAACATTGTAAAAGCAATCCGCGAGGGCTTTGCGGCAGGCGGAAAAACCCCTCTGCTTTTACCTGAAAACTTTCATCCAAGTCCTGCCTATGCGTCCTGCACGGATGTTTTTTATGATATGCCCCTCTACCGCTGTATGTACAGCCTGAACCACGCAGGACTCTCTGATGCGGAGTACGTGAGCCGCCTCGCCCATTTTCTTTCCGTCGAGCAGGCGGTCTCCGTTGCCGGACAAAAAAAGCTTCGTTTTCTGGGCAACCACGACACCGTCACATGGACTTTTGACGCAGAGCGCGCTCAGACCTTGTACGGCACCGGGCGGGCAAAGGCGCTGTGGATGGCAATCGGCTGGATAGACGGTGTGCTCTATATTTATCAGGGGGACGAAGACCCTGCCGCCTACCATCTGGAGGGAGAAAATCTAACGGACTTTTTTACGCAGCTTCTCTCCGCCAAGGAGAGCTTTCTGCCGCAGGACTATGCCACCCGCTATCTTGACACACAGACGCCGGTATTCGCCTTCTACCGTTATGATACGGAAAGCGGCGATGCGCGCCTTGTCCTGATAAACCTCTCTGATACGACACAGTCCTACTCCCTTTCAGAAGGAGAAGACAGCGTGCTTGCCGCCATCGGGGACTATTCTCTTGCAGACGGCGCCTTGTCCCTCTCCCCTTACGCAGGCGTTATCCTGCAGGCGGAAGTGACGCCATAGCGGGAAGACAAAAGCAAATAGACAAGAACAGGCTTTTGACACCCGAATCTTAAAAAACAGCGTGAATGCAAAAATGCTTTCACGCTGTTTTTCTGTTCCGTTATGGAAACGTTCCCTTGTTTAAGTATAAGTTTTCTCCCATTTCCCTACCAGATACCGCCACAGGCTCAAAATCCCCGTCACCATCCAGGTAAGCCCGCTGCACAAAAAGCAGCCCCACATGCCAATCTGCGGCGCCCTTGTCAGCGGATAGGCAAACCCAATCCGGCAGCACAGCTCCACGATACCGTTCAGAGCCGAGTATACCGTATCCCCTGCTCCGTTTAGCGTTCCTCTTACCACATAAATCAGCCCAAGGAAAGCATAGAACCAGCTTGTAATCTGCAATGCCCTTGCGCCAATTCCGATGACGCTTTCATCCGATACAAATAATCCCAGAATCTGCCTTCCAAAAAGCTGCATGACAACCAGCATAGCGGCGCTTACAGCGACAATAAACAGGCAGCCCGTACGAAAGCCTTTCCGCACCCTGTCGTATTTTCGGGCGCCGACATTCTGTCCTGTAAATGCCGTGAGCGCGCTGCTTAGAGAGGTAAATGGCTGCTGCACAAGCTGCTCGATTTTGGAAACTGCAGTATTTGCCGTCACCAGCGTCTCGCCAAAGCCGTTTACCACCCTCTGAAGTACATTGCAGGACAAGGCAATCAGCGCATTTTGTCCGGCAATCGGAAGCCCAAGCTGAAGCGTCTTTACCATCAGCTCCCTATCCGGCTTTCCCACGCCCGCCCGTATCCGAAACCACGGAATGCTGCGGTAGGCGTGCCAAAAGCTCACCACCACCGCCAGAAGCTGTGCCGCAACCGTGGCAAGCGCCACGCCTGCCACTCCCATCTGAAAACACAGCACCATAACCAAATCCAGCGCCACATTGCACACACAGGAAAAAATCATGATAAACACAGGCGTTTTAGAATCTCCAAAGGAGCGCATAATGGAAAATAACCCGCTGTAGAGCAGGGAAGCAATGCTGCCGAAGGCAGTCACGCGCAGGTACGTTACCGCATGGGGAAACACAGCCTTTGGCGTATCCATCAGCTTCAGTATCGCCTCCGTCCCCACGCCGCCGATTAACGTAATCAGAAGCGCAGCTAAGGCAAGCACGTAAAAGCTGTTATAGATTGCCCTGCCCAGCCGCTCTTCCTCCCCTGCTCCATACAGCATGGAAATCAAGACGCCCACTCCCACCGACATACCGAAGCCAATAGAAAAAATCAGGTAATGAATGGAGCCCGTACAGCCGATTCCGCCAAGCTCATTGCTTCCTACAAATTTACCCACCACGATGGAATCGACCAGATTATATACCTGCTGAAAAATATTGCCCAAAAGCATGGGAACCGTAAAGGCAAGCAGCAGTCTTGCCGGACTCCCCTCCGTCATGTCCAATGTGCCGTTCTTTGTTTTTGTTTCCTCTGCCGGCTGCATGTTTTTTCTCCTTCTGTTTCCTAATACATAGTCCGCGACGCTATTTCCCTCTGCACATCCGGCGCCAGCGTTACAAAACGTGCGGAAAATCCGCCTACCCGCACCATAATATGCCCGTATGCCTCAGGTCTTTCCATGGCATTCTGCAAATCGCCCCGTCCCAGCACATTAATCATCGCCTGCTGTCCGCCGCACTTAAAATACGTGCGCAGAACCTGCGACGCCGCCTCACCGCCTCCGTCAAAAAACTCCTTGGAGAAGGTCATATTCTGCACGGCGCCTGCATGAATGTCGGTGCGCAGCTTCGTCAGCGAATTGAGCATGGCTGTCACGCCGTTTACATCAGTGCCGCCGGCAGGGTTGTTACCGTTTGCCATCGGCTCGCCTGCACGCCTGCCATCCGCAGATGCCCCTGTAAAACGCCCCAAAATCGTGTTTGCTTCATTGTTGATAATCACGACCATATAGGAATGCAGACCTGCCATGTCCTTTAACCCGCGCACGGTTTCACACACGAATTCATGGAAGTCTGCGGCAAAGCTGTCCACCTCCTCCAAATCATTTCCATATTTGGCTGCATCCAAAAGCAGTCTGCGCACGTCCTCGTACCCGGCAAAATCTGCCTTTAACGCGGCAAGCAGCGTTTCCCGCTTAATCCACTTTTTGTCATAAACCAAGTCCTTTATGGCATACAGGCTGTTTGCCGTATTGGTATTGCCATAGGTCTCCAGCGTGCCGCCCAGATAACGGACACCGCCTGAGAGCAGCGCCTTGTTGCGCTCCATACAGTCCTTCATCAACATGCTGATATACAAAAATGCGCCCTTCTCCCCGCATTTGTCGTATTCCAGCCGCTCCTGACGCGCCAGTATTTCAAAATAATAGACAAGCTGCTTTTTATACGCCTCATACAGCTCCTCAAAGCTGTCAAAGTCCGTCAGGCTGCCCAGTTTCAGCCCCAGCTCCTTGTTCTCCCTGATGTCCCAGCCGTTAAAAAGCGTTGCCTCCAGCGCCTTCAGCAAATTGATAATCCCATTGGGAGAGCCGATGCTTGTTTTGTTCAGCACATATTCCCCGCATCCAAAGAACACATAATCCTCCGCCTCCTGTTCTGATACGCCGAATGCCTTTTGCACCGAGGGGATATTGACGTCGTCATTGTAGAGCATGGGATAAATTTTACCTTCCCCGATTACCTCCAGCGCTTTTTGCCAGAGCGCAGGATTCTGTCCCTCATAAAAACGCAGCGACAACTGCGGCTCCGCCTCCGCCACAATGCGGGATGCCTCCATCGCCAGCATTGCAAAATCGTCTGCGGCAGGCTCATTGTGCCTGCCCCGCCCGCCTATGATAATCCTGCCGTGGAAAACGGTCTTTCTTGCATCCACCAGCCTCCACAAATCGCACAGATAACAAAGCGCTTCCTCCCGCGTCAGGCGTCCCGCCTGCAAATCCCGCTCCAGATAATCGCCCAGATAATCGTCCATTCTGCCATAATTTAATACGCCGCTTATCAGGCTGTAAAGCCATGCAAGCTGCAGCGCTTCCAAAAAGGTTTCCGGCGCTTTTCCTGCCGCCGCCTTGAGCGCTTTTGACAGCGCAGTTTTTCGCTGTCCCGCCGCCTGCTCCCCGTACCGCATACATACGTCCGACAACGCATTTAGCGCAATCCGGCAAGCCTCGTAAAGCGCTGTGCCCTCGCCCCTTTCCGCCGCCTTTTTCTCATAATGGGCAATTTCCTGCCGCATACCGTCAAGCCCCAAGGAAAGCAGCTTATCATAGTCCATATACGCGCCCACCACCCGATATAAGGGAAATGCAATCTGAGAATGCTCCCAATAAATATCCTCCGGCATGGCGCGCTTTATCTCCTCCGGATACGACTGTCTGATTTGATATCTGGTTTCCTGTGTCCGCCAGTATGCAAGCAGCTCCTTTACCTCCTCAACCTGCTCCTCTGTGGCGCCCTCCGCCTGCAGCGCCTCCATCGCGCGGACCTCATCATAAAAATAGCCGACGCTTCTGCCTAAAAGAGGCTCGTTGGAAAAGCCCACCGGCAGCACGCGCATCCTGCCTGCTACGCATTCCTCCTGTCTCAACGGCAGAAAAGCATAGCGGCTCATCACCTCCACGCACCGCGCTTCCCGTATGGCTGCGCTTTCTTCCTGATTTTCCTTGTAAACCTTTGTAAATTCTGTCACATATTCATAAAATGTCATGTTTTTTCCTTTCTGCGCTTCTCTGCCCCTCATTGACAAGCCGCCGATATTATATTATGATTGATACGTAAACGTTTACTCATTGTCCGGCATACACCGGACAGACACACAAACAAAGGGGGTATCTCCATGGGGATGCTGTTTGATATCCAACGCTGCTGTTACCATGACGGTCCCGGCATTCGGACTACGGTTTTTTTTAAAGGCTGCCAACTAAGCTGCGCGTGGTGCCACAATCCGGAATCCCTTTCTATGGCGCCTCAGCTTTCCTATACTGACAGGCTCTGCACACACTGCGGCAGATGTGCCGAAATCTGTCCTGAGAAAGTACATCAGGTGACCCAAACAACGCATACCGTTGATTTTTCCTCCTGCCTTTCCTGCGGCAGATGCAGCGCCGTCTGTCCCGCAAAAGCCCTAAAGATATTTGGCTTTACAATGTCCGCCGGCGAAGTTATGCATACCGTGCGAAAGGATAAGGCGTACTATGCCGCCAGCGGCGGCGGCATTACCGTCTCAGGCGGGGAACCCACCCTGCAGCCGGATTTTTTGGAAGAGCTTCTCCGTCTCGCAAAAGCGGAAGACATCCACACCTGCTTAGAAACCAACGGCTATATCCCCAAAGCAATACTGTCCCGTCTGCTTCCCCTGACAGACCTCTTCCTGCTCGACTATAAAATCACCGACAAAGAGGACTTGTTTTCTTACACCCATGCCGGCGGAACGCTCTGGGAAGATACCCTGCGGCGGCTGAACGACAACAAAAAACCGGTATGGCTGCGGCTCCCCATTATCCCCCGCATCAATGATACCAAAGAGCATATCGCCGGCGCTATCCGCATAAAGCGGCTTTTTCCCTGCATCACCAAAGTTGAAATCATGCCCTACCACTCCATCGGCGCTGCCAAATGGGAACAGCTTGGCATGTGCTATTCTTTAAAAACGCTGCCTGATGCCACCAAAGAACAGCAGGCGCGTTGGAATGCGTGGCTGCATGACCTTCTGCAGTAAAAGCGGGTGTGTTTACAGCACCTTACCGCATTCTTCTTTTTTCAGACAAGGCGCCGGCCTCTCTTTGTCCGAAACCTGTCTGTTTTCCGTATAAGGAAACCCCTCTTCGTCCCAGTACAGCTTTTCCATGCAAAGGACTCTCTTCGTGCCGCCGTCCGCCAAAAACATATGCTGTCTGTCCACCGCATGAAGCACCAGCCATATCTCGCCGGTATCGTCCGTAAAAAAGCTGCCGTTACCCGGTCCGATAAAGCGCCCCCTTCCATCCTCTGACCTGCCCACTACCAGAAGCGCTTTCTGGTCCTTGTTCTCCTCCGTCACCGGCCGTCCTTCCCTATCCAGATATGGTCCCTGCAAATGCCTGCTTCTGGCACATACCAAATGATAGGAGGTCGCCTCTCCATCCGTACAGGTTCCAAGAGAACCCAGCAGATAGTAATATCCGCCGTGCGGTATCACGCACACCCCCTCGTACCCGGGCGCTATCAGGACGGCGCCGCCGCACAAGGAAAGCCCGTCCTCTGACAAGGGAAAGAGACAAGTTCCCTGCTCGTAATTGCCGCAGACCAGATACCATCCGCCCTCCTCATCCTTTACAGGATAAGGGTCGATTGCCCAAATTCCCAGCGCATCCTCAGGCGCTATCAAGAATCCGGCATCCGTGAAGGGTCCTTTGGGCGACGCCGCCCATGCACATCCGATGCGGGGTTTTTCCTCCCCGTCCATCAGCGTATAATACAGCACATAGCGCTCCTTGATTTTTGCAATCTCGCACGCCCACAGCCTCTTTCCGCCCTTCCATGACGGGCAGGCGTTGAATACGCTGCCCTCTAAGCGCCAATGCACCATGTCGGGAGAGCTTAATATGGGAATCTCTAAGACCTTTCCATCCTCCCACAAATCCGGCGTCCCGTAGCAATACATGCTTCCGTCTTCTCCGCGCAAAACGGAGGGGTCAGGAAAAGATTCCTTCCATAAGGGATTTTGGTAAAGCATATATGCGCTCCTTTCTTTCCTCTTTATATTTTCGGGCAGGACTTTTGACACCCTAATCATCGTAGGTGACTGCGAAACTCTCATTTTCTAGTACCGAATTGTGTAACTTGTATATTCTATAAGCAGACCCTTGATTGCCGTTGGTGTCAAAGTCATGCGGGCATGACTTGCGCCATACTTTGGCAGCTTACGTACCACTACGGTAATCTTGGAGGGAGAGCGCGTCTGCGTTAGATTGTCCGCTATTCTTCCTTCCACTTTTTCCATCCGTAAATCCCTGCTCCTATCACTCCGTTTTCCTGATTTGCATTGGAATACAGAAACCTTAAGTTTTCCGCCGGATAAGGCTTGCGGGTGTGTTTATGGATATTTTCCTTTAAAAGATGCAGCGGAAAATCCCGCATCTGCAGCAGTCCGCCGCCTAAAATCACATAGTCGGGATCTAAAATATTAATCTCCGTCGCCACGGGTACCGCCATTGCTTCCACCTGCTTTTTCAGTTCCGGCATGTTTCGATGCCTCGCATAGATTTCTTTGATTTTTGTATCCTGAAACCGTACGGCGCACAGCTCCTCCAAGGCTTTGCCGCCGCCTATGGGCTCGATACAGCCTGTATTGCCGCAGCCGCAGGGCACGTCGGCATATAGCTGCGGGATATGTCCAAGCTCACCTGCTACCCCGTTGCGTCCGCAAAGCAGGTCGCCGCCCATATAAATACTGTTCCCGATTCCGGTTCCAAAATAAATTCCAATGACCGTGGACTCTTCCTCCAGCTGAAAGCAATAAAGGTCATAAAGTAAAAGAAGGTTGACGTCCCTTTCCAGATAGACCGGCACCTGCAGGCTTTTTTCTAAAATATCCGCAACCTCCACATTGTCCATGCCCTCGATATTCGGTGTGGAAAGCAGCTTCCGCCTTGTGCGGTCCACTGTGGAGGGAAAACCCAAAGCCGCTGCCTTTATCAGAAAATGTTCCTTATGTATCTTCCTGTACTGGGCAAGCTTTTCTGACAGCCCTTCCATAAACCCGTGCTCCGCCAGCGCCTCCGTGCTCCATATCTGCTGCGCGTACACCTCGTATGCCCTGTCCACCAGCCCTATTCTGCAATTGGTTCCTCCGATATCCAAACATAAGATAACTTCTCTTTGCATTGCTTTCGTCTCCTTGGTTAAACGTTTTCTCAACCCTGCAAAAGAAAGAGGTGCCGCCACCTCCTTCTGTCTCCTATTCCGTTGTTCCTCTCGTCGATTCCCGCGGCACCAGATACACCGGCACCTTTACAATATTCTGCTCCACCTTATCCTGCCGCATAATCTTTAAAAGCTGTTCCACAACCCGCGCCCCCATCTCGTCCACCTGCTGATGTATTGTCGTGATGGGAACCCCGTTGAAGGCGGTAATGGAAATATCGTCATACCCGGCAAGCTTCACATCCTCCGGTATCCGGATACCCCGCTCCGTCAGAGCCTTGTAGCAGCCGACAGCCAGCCAGTCCGATGTGGCAAAAATGCCGTCATAGGCAAATTCACCTGCCTCCAGCATACGCATCATTTCCTCATAAGCCGCCGCATAATGAAGCTGATCCAAATACACCACATGGATATCGTCCGCCTCCATCCCAGCTTCTAAAAGCGCTTTCACGTACCCTTCAAAACGATCCGCATAGCCGGATATCTTCTTGCGGCTTGTGAGGAGCAGGATATTCTTGCAGCCGCAGTCCAAAAGCTCCTTAGTCGCCAGATACCCGCCCTGTACATTGTCACTCTCCACCGTACAATAGTTTCCAAGCGCCTTGTCGGGAACGCGATCAATAAAAACAGTCGGCAAATCCCTGATGACATCCTGCATATCGGATATGCCCCCCGCTATGTAAATCAAGCTGCACACATTCTGCATTGCCATCATGTGTACCCGCTTACGCTCCTTGTCCTCATCCTCGTCCGTATTGCACAAAAACGTTTCATAGCCCTCTTGAAAGAGATTTTTCTCAATCTCATATACCAGCTTCATAAAAAACTCGTTGGTGATATCCGGTACGACAATCCCCACGTTTTTCATCTTCTGGGTGCGAAGCCCCTTTGCCACCAGATTGGGCACATAATTATTTTTTTTGATAATATCCATAACACGCTTCTCTGTCTCCTGAGAATAGCGCCCGTTTTTGTTGATGATTCTTGAAACCGTCGCGATGGAAACTCCCGCCTGACTTGATATATCCTTGATAGATATACTGTTTTTCATTTCCGCCCCGCCTTTGCAAAAGTCCTTTTATTTATTATATCGTTATATCGCAGTAAAATCAAGGCTTTCTGTACTTTTTAAACGCAATTTTCATATACTTCCCAAATAATATCGCGTTCCCTTGCAGTAAGCCGGTAAGACGGATTGCGCAGTCTTTCGTACAAATAAACAGCCGCCGCTTTCCTGTCTATTTTTGCCGGAGAAGCCTGTGCAAATTCCCTGAAATTATCCACGGTAATCTTTCTGACAGCTTCCTCTGGCAGACAAATTCCCTGCACCTGCTTATCCCATGCGGCAAATCTTTCTCCACTCTCTAAAAAGCTCTGCTCCATGCGGTTTACCACTTCCATATTGCGTGCCTCCTCCAGACTGCACGCATTGCAGTTATCCGTACCAAACTGTATCCGGTCCTGATATTTTAGGAAAAAATCTCTAAAGAGCGCCGGTCTCTCCGTAAAAGAAAAATACATCTCCGTACCCGCCGTAATATCCAGCCTGATATTGGGGAAACGTTCCATCAGCCCGCACAGCCGTTCATACTCATCTGCCAAAAACAAGAAATGTGCAAAGCACACCTTCAGCTTCGGGTACTTTTCCGCCATATCGACGGTTTCCGCAAGAATCTGCTCATAGGATGGATAACTGCCATCTCCATAATAGTACCCGCTTGCCGCCGCCCACTCCGGAATCTTTTCCGCCTGCCAGAACGACTTCGGGTCATTCACATGAACCAGCAGCGGCATCTGCAGCCTGCAAAGCGTCCGGTACAGGCTCTCATAGCGGACATCATTCTGCGCATATCCGAGCTTTTTCCGCTCGGTAGGCTTGTTTTCAATCATTTTAATACCGTCTAATCCTATTTGGTGCAGACGCTCCGCTTCTTTTCCAAAATCATAGGCAAAGCGGTAATGCAGACCGCCAAATGCATAATGTGACGGCGATAGAAGTTTGAAATAGATGGCAAGGGCGTTCTGCGCCGCGTCACCCATTCCCTCCACGCTCAAAAAAGCCGACTGCGTATAACCCAGCGCCGCCTGCCTTGCCGCCAGTGCTTCCGTCTCCCTGATGCCGCCTTCTATCACATGTATATGCCCGTCAATCCACTCTCTTTTCGCTCGCTTTTCCATTTCCGGCATGTCTTATTCCTTTCCGGCGGCAGCAGACGGATACTCCTTGCACAAAAGGCGGTAAGGCTCTGTATCCTCCTCTATCCGGGGAAACCGCCCCGGCGCCTCTAAAAAGCAGTTGTCCGTATCGTCATCGTTACACATGCTGACCTCGCCCACAATCACGTCTCCGCTTCCCTTTTTTCCCCAAAAGGCATGATACAGCCGTTGGGTATAGGTGACGCTCTGCCCGGGAGAAAGTGCAAAGATGCTGCCCGCCGGAAGCGTAAGCTTTACGCCGTCAGACACAATTTCCACATCCCTTGCCGTATCCGGCTTTCCATCCTCTGTGGCATGATAAAGCTGCATTTCCAGAATGCCGCCGCCCCTGTTTATAATATCCTCCATCTTGTACCAATGAAAATGCATGGGCGTGACCTGCCCCTCCCGCGCCACAAGCAGCTTTTCCGCGTAGGGCTTTGGGTACAGCGCCGCATTGCCCTGATTGCCGTTGCGCAGAGTCAATGCGGTAAGCCCGATTTTGTCAAAGTCACCGCACCCAAAATCCGTAATGTCCCAACCCAGCCGATTGTCCCTGATTTCCTGACATTCCTCTCCCTTTTGCGCCCACTCCTCCTTCGTCCATCCAAAGAAGGGCGGCAGTAAAATCTGATGCGCTTTTAACAACGCCTCTGTCTCTCTTATGATTTGGTTGATTCGTGAACGTTTCAATTCTTTCCCTCCTTTTTCCTGACAAGCAGGCTCTGTATCTCAAAGGCGTGAAAACAAATTTCCGCGCCGTCCGCCGTTCTGACAAAATCCGTCCGCCCTTCCCCCGACATATCCGCGTATGCTTCCATAGGTTCCTCTAACAGGTTGACAAGCCCTTCTGCCGTAAAGCCGTGCAGCCTAAGGCGCAGCCTTGTGCTGCCTCCCTTCGCTTCATAAAAACGCAGAATATAACCGTTTCCATCCTCCGCTGCTTTTACCGTCTCCAATACCACGCCGCAATCCTCTATCTCCAGAAAAGCAGGCATTTTTCCCTTGATCCCGTCTGCGCTTTCCCGCCTTCCTGAGACTTTGCTGCACAAAAGCGGTCCGTTCAGGCAATCGCTTTCTCTGATAACGCCGCCCTCCCACACGCCGCCTCCGTGGGGATAAACGGCATACGTAAAGCTGTGCCACCCGCAGTCGCCTTTTTCGCAGGGACAGTTCTGGCTTCTCAAAAGGCACAAATCTAAATTGTTGTCCCATATCTTGTAGCCGTATTTGCTGTCGGTAAGGAGCGCTAATCCGCCGTTTGCATCTTTTATGTCCACCCAGCCATGGGCACACACTTCAAACTTTGCCTCATCCCAGCTCGTATTGCGGTGCGTCGGTCTTTCTATGTGTCCAAACTGAATGCCGCATTCCGCTTTATCCGTCACCGCTTCCACAGGCCACGCCGTCCGAAGCATGGCATACTCCTCCTGCCAGTCCACACCGGTTTCAAAATCAATCCTTGCAGAAAAGGCGGAGAGCACGGCAGTCTGTGTAATCCGCGATTTTTTTCCGATTTCATAGGTAAAATGCAGCTTCTGGCACATTCCTTCCACCGTCTTATGGCAGCTTAAAAGCCGCGCCGGTTCAGGATCGCTCTTAAGATATGACTTGTTAATATCCCAGTGGGTCAGTTCATCCGGATACAAATTCAGGCAGTTGCCCTCCTGTCCCTTTGGCAGAAGCTCCCTATCGTTTTGCTTGTCAAACAGGCTCACCACCGTTCCTCTGTCAGAAAATTGTGCCCGCACCCATTCATTTTCCAGTACATTGTCGTCTGCACTCTGCACCGAAAACGCTGATGCCTCCGCCCAGTCTATCACTTTGATTTCCATAGGCTTTAGGGTGACTGCCATTTCCCTTCCATCCCGTTCCATCCGCTCCGTCCGCGTAAAAGAAACCGGATTGATAACAAGAAGAGGCTCTTTTTCTCCCTGCACCATCATGCTTCCCAGCGCTTCCTGCGCCTTTTTTAACAGCTCCTCTGCCTCGAAATAAAGACGGGCATACCGCGCCTGCGTCTCCTCATACACCCTCTTGATTGCAGACCCGGGCAGACAGTCATGAAATTGATAGAGCAAAACCTCCTGCCAGCACGCTTTCAGCCAGCACGCAGGATAGGGAAGCCCGCAGATGCTTTCCGCCAGCACCGATACAAGCTCCAAATCATGCAAC
>ERZ778503.1127-NODE-1127-length-20017-cov-6.228685_pt1 | contig 20017 bp, 13 predicted proteins | sample MGYA00510047_ERZ778503 | MGnify/ENA primary metagenome ERZ778503 (study PRJEB29527, sample SAMN07138965) | mouse gut metagenome | material: feces | host: mouse | place: China:Nanjing | collected 2016-01-25 ... | reverse complement strand
CAAACGGATATCAGGCTCTCCATCTAACCGTGATGGGACCCGACGGCAACTGGATAGAGGTTCAGATACGCAGCCGACGGATGGACGAAATTGCAGAAAAAGGCTTTGCCGCGCACTGGAAATACAAAATCGGAGAAGGCGACGAGGAATCAGAACTGAACGCATGGCTGCGCACCATCAAGGATATACTCGACAATCCCGAGCCAAGCGCGATAGATTTCCTCAACACACTGAAGCTAAACCTATTTGCGTCAGAAATTGTGGTATTCACTCCTGCCGGAGAATTGCTCACACTGCCGTCAGGCTCGACAGTCCTTGACCTGGCATTCAATCTGCATTCCGAAATCGGCATGCGCTGCATAGCGGGCAAAGTGAACCACAAGCTTGTTCCTTTGAGCCATGTGCTGCGTAGTGGCGACCAGGCTGAAGTCCTCACCTCCAAGACACAGACACCTCAGCCCGAATGGGAAAACCATCTGGTAACCGCCAAGGCCAAGACACGCCTGCGTCAGGCTTTGCGCAAAATGCGCCAGCCAATGATTGCAGAAGGCCGCAAAATATTCGAAAAGTGGCTGGCCGACAACGACATTCAGGAATCGAATGCAGTCATCAGCAAAATTCTCGGCACTTTTCATGCGTCGGGCCGCGACGATCTTTACTATCAGCTTGGCGCCCAAGAAATAGTGCTTGCCGACTTTCTGGTCAAGACTTTGAAAAAATCGGCCGCACATGGCGACGACCGCAAGACGGGACTGCTGTCGACAATAATCAAATTCGGCAAAAAAGTGATGCCGACCACATCGTCGAATTCGGTCACCAACGATACATCAGCGGAAGACGCAACAGAAAAGATACTGACTCCCGAGAAAAAAATAAATACAAAAGAAATATACAGGCTCAAACATACAGCCGACGGCGCAAACTACAAACTCGCCCAATGCTGCCATCCCATTCACGGCGACGACGTAATGGGATTCATAAACGATGAAGGCATAGTCGAGATTCATTCTCTCGACTGTCCGGAAGCGCAAGTACTGAAGGCGGGCTACGGCTCGCGCATCGTCGCTACCGAATGGGATTCCGCCCCCGAACGCTTTCTTGCCCATCTGAAAATCGAAGGCATAGACCGCCACGGCATACTGCAGGAACTAATACAGCTCATCTCCACCCACATGGGCATCGATATACGAAAACTTGAGATTGAAGCATCCGGCGAGGTATTCGAATGCGACCTGTGGGTAAAAGTAGCCGACGTCGATGCTGTCAGCGACCTTTGCCGTCAGGCACGCTCAATCGACGGTGTGACTTCTGCCGCAAGAGTTCATTAACTCTCATTACAAGCATCATGAAATTTCCCAGAAACAAGCTCTTCCAGCGCATAGCGATAGCACTTGCCGCCACCATAATAATAGTATACGTCTACCCGCACCCGGAGAACAAACGATTCAACTACGAGGAAGGAAGACCGTGGAACTACGCGCAACTTTTCGCTCCGTTCGACATTCCGGTCTATCCGGACTCCGCTACCGTACAACGTGCCCGCGACACACTCGACGCACGCTTCATCCCTATATTCGAACTAAACCAGCTCGTGATCGACACAATCGTACGCGCGCTTCCCGACGCCGGCAGTCACCGGCTAAAAACCGCTCTTGCCTCCGAACTACGGAAAATATATTCAGGCGGCGTGGTCGACAGCGAAACACGCGAAATGATTGAAGCCGGACGTCTGCCTAAAATACGCATACTCGAAAAAAACATAATCAACGAGATGCCGACACGCAGCTTCACCTCGCCACGCGAAATATATCTGTATCTTGACTCGACAATCAGCGATCCTGCGCTCCACGAATATTTCTCAAAAGCCGGACTGCATGAAATTCTGGAACCGAACTACACTCTTAACCGCGAGAAAAGCGAGCAACTGTACGACAACGAGTACGAACTTATCACGGCGCGCCGAGGCGTGATCCTCTCCGGAGCGACAATTATCAACAAGGGCGACATAATAACTCCGCAGGATTTCACAAATCTGCGCACTTATGAAGCCATGCTGGACGAAATGCATACAAACGACAAAGCCGACGACGTGGTGATGCTCCTCGGACAATTCGGATATGTAGCTCTTATTCTGGCGGCACTGATGCTGTATTTCTATTTCTACGCACCTGAAATTTACGAGAAGCGCAACGCGGTCCTGTTCATCTACGCCATGATCACAGTATTCTTTCTGTTGGCGGCAGGCAGCAACCGCTTCATCAGCTCGGGCATATACATCGTGCCGATGACCATAATTCCGGTGCTCATGCTGGTATTCTTCGAAGGACGCACCGCATTCTTCGTCGCCATGTCGGCCACTATGATATGCGCCGGAATAAGCTCTTTCGCGCTGGAATTCATATTCCTTCAGTACTGCGCCTCTGCCGTAGCCATCTACTCTCTTCGCGAACTCAGCCGACGCGCACAGCTGCTGCGCACATCACTGGTAGTTGCGGTGACATACATCGTGGCTTACGCATCGCTCGAGCTGATGATGAACGGCACTTTCGATGATTTCAACCTTCGCATGGTAGTGTTCCTGCTCATAAACGCCGCTCTAACCTCGATGGCTTACATACTTATGTCGGCCGTAGAGCGTATGTTCGGATTCGTTTCAGTCGTCACGCTTGTCGAACTCGCCGATATCAACAATCCGCTGTTGCTGCGGCTCAGCAACGAATGTCCCGGCACGTTCCAGCACTCCATAGCCGTAAGCAATCTGGCCTCCGACGCCGCACAGCGCATAGGCGCCAATGTCCAGCTGATACGCGCCGGCGCGCTGTACCACGACATAGGCAAACTTAAAAATCCGGCTTTCTTCACCGAAAACCAGCATGGCGTGAACCCGCACGATGCCCTACCGCCCGAACGAAGCGCATCGATAGTCATAGACCACGTGGCCGACGGACTGCGTCTGGCCGACAAGGCCGGGCTGCCGGAAGTGATCCGCAACTTCATAAGCGAACACCACGGAGCCGGAATGGCAAAATATTTCTATTACACTTATTGTGCCAAGAATCCGGATGCCGATCCTACCCCCTTCAGATATCCCGGACCGAACCCGCAGAGCCGCGAAACGTCCCTGATGATGATGGCAGACTGCGTGGAAGCCGCCAGCCGATCTCTGACCGACCATTCACAGGCTGCCATAACCGACCTCGTAAACAAAATCATCGACGGACAGATTGCCGACGGGCTGCACAACCAGTCGACACTGACATTCCGCGACATTCCCAGAATCAAAGAGGCATTCATCAAACGCCTGTCCACTATATATCACTCCCGTGTGGCCTATCCGAGCGCACCGGCGGCACAATAAGAAGTCTTGTAACGACGTTATAATATATAATGTCATTCTTTCGGCAGACAAACTCCCGGCCATTCAGGGGCAGCATGGTTCTGACAGTCGTGCTGACCTTGTTTTTGAGTGTTCTCTTTGGTGCATGCAGCCCTAAAAAGAACACCGCCGCCTCACGCAACTATCAGGCATTCATAACCCGTTACAATATATATTACAACGGCGACACGCATTTTCGCGAAACTCTCGCCGACATGGAGTCGAAGTACGAAGACGACTACTCCCGTCAGGTATTCATGCACCCTGTCGAAGCCAAAAGCGACCCCCTGTTGCCACAACCGTCCGGAAACTTCGACCGTTCGATAGAAAAAGCTCAGAAAGCTATCCAGTTGCGTTCGATAAAGAAACGTCCGAAGAAGAAAGCCGGGAAATCGTCCGATCCCAAGTATAAGGAATGGATGAAACGCGAAGAATACAATCCGTTTCTCCACAACGCATGGATGATGATGGGACGCAGCCAGTATTACAACGGCGATTTTCTCGGAGCCGCATCTACATTTTTCTATATCAGCCGGCATTTCAAGTGGCTGCCGGAAACTGTCGTCGAAAGCAAACTGATGCAGGCGCTCTCCTATGTGTCGCTTGACTGGCTATTCGAAGCCGAAAACATAATCACGCGTATAAAGCCAGAGGAGCTGACAACCAAACGTCTGCGCGAACTGTACAATTTTGTCTACGCCGATTTCCACCTTCGTTCGCAAGACTACGAAGCAGCTCTGCCCTACCTTAGCGCCGCCGCCAAAGAAGCATCGGGAGCACAGAAAACACGACTTAACTTTCTGCTCGGACAAGTATATTCACGGCTCGGGCAGAAAGAACAGGCCTATAAAGCGTTCAAAGATGCCGGCAGTTCTTCATCGGCACCATACCGCACAAAATTCAACGCACGCATAAAACAAAGCGAAGTATTCACCGGAGCCGACATATCATCCGAAGTCAAAGCCCTGCGGCGAATGACACGCTACGACCGCAACAAAGACTATCTCGACCAGATTTACTATGCGATAGGCAATCTGTACCTGTCGCGCGGCGATACGGTCAAAGCCATCGAGAACTATGTTCTTGCGAATGAAAAAAGCACCAGAAACGGCATCGACAAAGCCATGAACCAGCTCACTCTCGGCAATCTGTATTTCATACGGCACAACTATGAGCTTGCTCAGCCTTGTTATTCCGAAGCTGTGCCGCAACTGCCGGTCACCTACCCCGACTATAAAACTTTGAAACGACGCAGCGACGTGCTCGACGAACTGGCCGTGTACTCACAGAACGTAAATCTTCAGGACTCATTGCTGCGGCTTGCAGATATGATCCCGGAACAACGCGACGCTGTAATCAACAAAATCATAGAGGACCTGAAACAGAAAGAGCGTGAAGAAGCCGAAGCAGCCCGACGCGAAGAGTATCTTGCACAGCAGGCCGCCAACGGCAACCAGCTCAATCAGGACAACGCGCCGAACTCATTCACAATCAACGCCGACAATTCATGGTACTTCTACAACACAGCCACCCGCAATGCCGGCAAGACCGAATTCCAGAAAAGATGGGGTTCACGAAAACTCGAGGACGACTGGCGCCGCCGCAACAAGGCCACATTCAACACATCCGATTTCGATGCTGCCGCCACCGACAGCGAAGAGGACAGCGAAGACGGTTCCGACAGCCAAAACAGCGAAAAGCCTGAAGACAATCTTTCCGACGAGGAACGCGAAAAACTCGAACACGCTTCCGACCCGCATTATCCTGAATATTATCTCGCACAGATACCACAGAGCGACGAGGAACGGCAGACTGCCCACGACGTGATACAGGAAGGACTGTACAACATGGGCGTTATCCTGAAAGACAAACTCGAAGATTTTGATGCGGCAGGCGACGAATTCAACCGTCTGCTTTCCGATTATCCTGACAATGTCTATCGCCTTGATACATATTACAATCTGTATCTGATGTACATGCGTATGGGCGACGCGCTTTCTGCGGAAAAATACAGGGATCTGATTCTTTCCGACTTCCCGGAGTCGAGCTACGGCATGGCCTTGCGCGATCCGAAATATCTTGACAACCTGCGCGACATGGACCGCGTGCAGCAGGAACTGTACGACCGCACATATCAGGCTTATCTTGAAAACCGCAATGCCGAAGTACACCGCGGATACGAGGAAATGGAGTCGCGTTATCCGCTTAGCAAAATCATGCCCAAATTCATGTTCCTCCACGCCCTGGCTCTTGTCACCGAAAAGAAAACGGAGGACTTCAACGCCGTACTGCGACAGTTGCTCGAGCGCTACCCCGACACGGATATCACACCTATAGCATCGGCTTGGCTCAAAGGCATGGCACAAGGCCGCGAGCTTCAGACAGCCCAATCGGGGAACCTGCGAGGCATGATATGGGACATGCGACTGACAAACGACACAACCGCCACTGCCGACGGACTCGGTCCCGCTGTATTCGACCTCAATCCGGATACCCGCCAGTTGCTGGTATTCACATTCGCAACCGACGAGATACCGACAAATCTGCTGCTCTACGAAATCGCACGCCATAACTTCCGCTCGTTTGTCGTAAAGGACTTCGACCTTGAACAGATGAACTTCGGGCGTCTGGGCATGATAGTCGTACGCGGATTCGAGAATCTCGACGAACTCAACCACTATCGCCGGGTAATGGCAGACTCGCCGGACTTCAAGTTGTTCCCCGGCGTCAAACCGATAGCCATAAGCGCCGCCAACTTCGACAAATTACTTTCAGAAGGACGTTCTTTCGACGAATATTTCCATTATCTCGAAGAACAGAACTATATAGATGCACAAGCCGACTTGCTCCAGCCTGAGGAAATCGAAACGCTCTCGGAAGCCGACGAAGCCGAAACGCCTCCTGAAGTCAATGGGGCCGAAGCGGAAACCGTTACGGAAGAACAGCCTACGGAACCCGCCTTGGAAGAGCCGGCAACAAAACAGGAAAACCCGGCAAATCAGCCTGATACAACCAATCATGCTCCCAAAAACATAACTCCCGCAGAAAAACCGGAAAACGACCCCGCGCTAATGGGCAGCGAGGGCGACGACCCGCTTTTCGATGACGACTGAACAACAATATGACCGAAAACAGAAACATACTTTGGGCCGACGACGAAATCGACCTTCTCAAACCACACATAATGTTCCTGAAGAACAAAGGATATGAGGTGACAACGGCCAACAACGGCCGCGACGCCCTCGACATAGCCTCGAGCCGACGCTTCGACCTTATCATACTTGACGAGAACATGCCAGGCCTGACCGGTCTTGAAACCCTGTCGATGATAAAACAGCGGCAACCGCATGTGCCTGTCATTATGATAACGAAGAGCGAAGAGGAAAACATCATGGACCAGGCTGTAGGAAGCAAGATCGCAGACTACCTTATCAAGCCTGTGAACCCGAACCAGATTCTTATAGCCATAAAGAAACATCTGCACAGCGAACGGCTGGTATCGGAACAGACTTCGCGTGACTATCGTCAGGATTTTGCAACAATCAGTTCACTGATTAACAGCGCGTCCACTCTGGAAGACTGGCAAAGCCTCTACGAACGTCTGGTATTCCGCGAACTCGAACTGGCATCAGCCGACACCAACATGGATGAAATGCTCGCCATGCAGAAAGACGAAGCCAATTCGGAATTCGGAAAATGGGTGCGACGCAACTACGAGGACTGGGTGACATCCAACGATACAAGCGTACGCCCTCTGATGAGTCCGGATATCTTTCCACGGAAAGTATTCCCCTTGCTTGACAAAGGAGAAAAAGTATTCTTTATTCTTATCGACAATTTCAGGCTCGACCAATGGCGCACCGTCAAGCCTCTGCTGGCCGAATACTTCACATTCGACGAACAACTCTATACATCCATACTCCCGACAGCCACACAGTATGCCCGCAATGCCATTTTTTCAGGTCTTATGCCCGCCGATATCGAACGTATGTTCCCCGAACTATGGGTAGACGAGGAATCGGACGAAGGCAAAAATCTGAACGAATCGCCGTTGATAGCCACACAATTCGAACGCCATCGCCGACGTTGCACATTCTCCTACAACAAAATCAACGACAGCAGCGCCGGCGAACGCCTGCTGAAGGAATTCGACCGACTCGAGTCCAACGACCTCAATGTCATAATATTCAACTTCGTCGACATGCTCTCCCATGCACGTACCGAATCAAAAATGATACGTGAACTGGCATCGACGAACGCCGCCTACCGCTCTCTGACCGAATCATGGTTCCGCCATACGACAGTGCTCGACATTTTCCGCCGTATAGCGTCACGAGGCTACAAGATAGTCCTCACCACCGACCACGGAACCATACGTGTCGACAAGCCCATAAAGGTCGTAGGCGACAAGAACACCAACACGAACCTGCGTTACAAGCTTGGCAAGAACCTTGCCTATAACCCGAAACAGGTCTACGAAATCAAGCATCCGGCACGCTTCGGCCTGCCCTCGCCTAATGTGTCGACGACATATATCTTTGCATGCCGCGACGAATTCTTCGCCTACCCGAACAACTACAACTATTACGTGCAATACTATACAGGCACATTCCAGCACGGCGGAATATCAATGGAAGAAATGCTTATTCCGCTGATCACACTAAACCCGAAACAATAATTCATATCATATATAGACAAATGAAAACCATTCAGATAGCATCTACAGCCGACCTCGACCGAGCCGCCCGCGAATTCGCAGGACTTATGGGCGACAACACCGTATTCGCATTCTACGGCGACATGGGAGCAGGAAAGACAACTTTCATCAACGCACTTTCAAAAGCTCTCGGCGTTGAAAGCGACGACACAGCCTCCCCAACATTCGCACTTATCAACGAATACCGCTCCGATACGACGGCGGAACTTATCTACCATTTTGATTTCTATCGCATAGAAGACCTTGAAGAAGCCCTTGATCTCGGTATCGAGGATTATTTCGATTCCGGCGCAATATGCCTTATCGAATGGCCTGAACGCATCGCCCCGATACTCCCGGCCGATACTGTCAGCGTTCGTATAACTGTCAACGACGACGACACCCGCACCCTTACCGTCAGCGAATGAAGCCTACATTCATACGCCTCGACACCTGCACTTCTACAAACTCCGAACTCACCGCAATCGCCGACAGAATGCCGGCGGGAACCGTCGTGAGTTGCCGCGAACAAAGCGCAGGGCGCGGTCAACGCGGCAACAGCTGGGAAGCCGAACCCGGTCGCAACCTTACCTTTTCCATACTTTTGCGACCGCAGCTAATCGACGCATCCCGTCAGTTCGAACTGTCGATGATCGTATCGCTGGCCATTGTCCGGAGCATTGATTCAGTCCTGTCACGCTCAGGCTGCAAAGAACGATGCACCGTCAAGTGGCCGAACGACATATACATAGGCGACCGGAAGGTCTGCGGCATATTAATCGAGAACGCACTGTCGGGACTCTCGATCGACAGGTCTATCGCAGGAATAGGTATCAACGTCAATCAGCTTGTCTTTCGGTCGGACGCGCCGAATCCGGTGTCACTGATTCATCTGACCGGTATTGAAATATCTGTCGGTGAAATGCTCGAAACAGTCGCAGAGTCCATAATGGAAGATCTCGCGGCCTACGAATCGGCTCCTTGTCCCGCCGGCCTTTCGAAATCTTACCGTTCACGGCTCTGGCGTGGCGACGGACTTCCTCACCCGTTCACCGATGCTGCCACAGGCTCCCGTTTCGATGCCGTCATCTCCGATGTCGCCGCCGACGGAGTGATAACACTGCGTCCGACCGACGGCAGCCCCGAACGCCGATTCTTTTTCAAAGAGGTGATCTTCAACATCTCTGACTTATAATTCTCTCCCTCGATTCCGTACGATGTCCGAAAAAAACAAAATCACGATAAAAGGCGCACGCGTCAACAATCTAAAAAACGTCGACGTAGAAATTCCACGCAATAAATTTATTGTCATCACCGGCCTTTCAGGTTCGGGAAAATCATCATTGGCCTTCGACACCCTTTATGCCGAAGGTCGACGGCGATATGTGGAAAGTCTGTCGGCCTACGCACGCCAGTTTCTCGGAAAACTGAACAAGCCCGAATGCGACTACATCAAAGGGCTGCCGCCGGCCATAGCCATAGAACAGAAAGTGAACACCCGCAACCCGCGCTCTACCGTCGGAACCTCCACCGAGATCTATGACTATCTGCGGATGCTATTCGGACGCATCGGACGCACTTTCTCGCCGATATCAGGCACACAGGTAAAGAAACACACTGTCGACGACATCATTGCCTTGGCAGCATCGCTGCCCGAAGGCACCCGCATAGCTGTAGCCGCGCCCATAATACTACCCGAAGGACGCACGGCTGCCGAACAGCTCGACATATACATAAAGGAAGGCTATTCCCGCCTCATAAAACCCGACGGACAATTTACCGACATTGCGGACTATACGCCCGCAGACAACGAAAAGTCAATGCCTCTTCTGCTCGTCGACCGCCTGGCTACGGCAACTGACAGCGACGAAGTTTCACGTCTGGCCGAATCATCCGAAACAGCCTTTTTCGAAGGACACGACGAACTCGTAATCTTCGTCTGGAATTCCGACGGCTCTGTCAGCCGGCATAATTTTTCGAAGCGTTTCGAAGCCGACGGCATCCTATTTCCGGAACCAAGCGAGCAGATGTTCAATTTCAACAATCCCGTCGGGGCATGTCCACAATGCGAAGGATTCGGACGCACTCTCGGCATCTCTGAAGACCTCGTGATTCCCGATCGCTCGCTTTCGGTATTCGAAGACGCTGTCGCTCCTTGGCGCGGGCCGTCCCTATCAAGCTGGAAACGCGATTTCATAGCTGCTGCCGCAAAAAAAACAAAGGAAGGATTTCCCATACACAAAGCCTACAACGAGCTTAGCCCCGCCGAAATCGACTTGCTATGGAACGGCGACGGAGGCAACTGCCGGGGAATTATGGACTTTTTCGGATGGGTCGAATCGATGCGACATAGCATACAGTACCGTATAATTCTTGCCAAATACCGTGGCAAAACCGTATGCCGCCTCTGCGGAGGCAGCCGTTTGCGTCCCGAAGCCCGCAATGTGCGCGTTGCAGGAAAGACAATCAGCGAACTTGTGAGTATGCCCGTAAGCGGATTGCTTGCATGGTTCAACGATATCAGTCTTGACAGCCGCGACAGCGCAATCGCTGAGCGACTGCTTCTGGAAATACGCAAACGCCTGACATTCCTTAATGAAGTTGGACTGGGCTATCTCACCCTCGATCGCCTCAGCAACAGCCTCTCAGGCGGCGAAAGCCAACGCATAAATCTGGCGACATCACTCGGCAGCAGCCTTGTAGGTTCTCTATATATTCTCGACGAACCATCTATCGGCCTGCATTCGCGCGATACCGAGCGTCTTATCGGAGTACTGCGCAAACTCCAGAAACTCGGCAATACCGTAGTAGTCGTAGAGCACGACGAGGAAATAATGCGGGCCGCAGATTATATCATCGACGTCGGTCCGGCAGCAGGACGCCTCGGCGGAGAAATTGTATACCAGGGAGAAGTAGACTCGCTTAAATCAGCGACAGAAAGCTACACTCTCGGATATCTTAGCGGAAAACTTAACATCCCAGTTCCGAAAATACGACGCCGCTACCGCGACTACATCCGTGTGAACGGTGCTACGGAGCACAACCTCAAGGACGTAACAGTAGATTTCCCGCTCGGCGTGATGACAGTTGTGACCGGTGTCAGCGGTTCCGGCAAATCGACCCTTGTCCGTGATATTTTCTATAGATCGCTCAACCGAGAGATAAAAGGCGAAGGCGACGCCCCCGGCCAATTCAAAGGGCTTAGCGGCGACCTGCGAAAGATATCCGACATCATCTTTGTAGACCAGAATCCGATAGGCCGTTCGTCACGTTCAAATCCGGCTACCTACCTGAAAGCATACGACGAAATACGCGCTCTTTTCGCCGACCAACAGATCTCAAAGCAAATGGGATTCACGCCCGCGACATTTTCGTTCAACACGGAAGGCGGCCGGTGCGAGAACTGCAAAGGCGAAGGATTCATTACCATAGAAATGCAATTCCTTGCCGACGTCACCGTAGAATGTGAGGCATGCCATGGCAAACGCTTCAAACGCGACGTTCTGGACGTGCGCTACCGCGACCGTAATATATACGATATTCTCGAGATGACAGTCGACGAAGCCATCGATTTTTTCAGCGAAGAAACCGGCAACACCACATGTCAGCGAATCGTACGCCGCCTGAAACCGCTTCACGACGTAGGCCTTGGATATATAAAGCTCGGCCAGTCGTCATCCTCGCTTTCGGGTGGCGAAAACCAGCGCGTGAAACTCGCCTACTTCATAAGCCGCGAAAATTCCGAACCCACAATGTTCATTTTCGACGAGCCTACCACCGGCCTGCATTTCCACGACATACATCTGCTGCTCGCTTCTTTCGACCGGCTGATAGCTATGGGGCATACCCTCGTGATCGTAGAGCACAATACGGATGTGATAAAATGCGCCGACCACGTGATAGACCTCGGGCCGGAAGGCGGCGATGCCGGCGGAACGATAATAGCTACGGGGACACCCGAGCAAATTGCCGGATGCCCCCGCAGTGTGACAGGCCGTTATCTTGCGGAAAAGTTGCGCTGAACGACAGTATCAGCGCAGACGGTCATAGCTGCTCAAGAGCTTACGGTCACGCCCCATGAAACGATAGGCGAAAAGCGCGAGCACAAGCACCACGACAAGCAGCATGATGCCGCCGAGCAGCACAGGCTGCGCGTCGGGCATACCTACATACAGTACAAAACATCCTGCAACTATCGATGAAGCTATAAGCACTATCGACAGGAGTGTGACTGTCATCTGGCGGCGAAGATTTTTAAACATAAATATGGCCAGAAAAAGCAACAAGGCGATGGTCACATTCAAAATCATGAATACGGGAGCATCCTTCACAAAAAGTTGTGTCGGAGCTGCGGCAAGATTTTCCGTTTCAGGAATAGTGGCAAAAGGCGTAAGACAAAATACACACATCAGAGCCACCGCAATAAGGAGCAGAAGTGTCTGCCAGCGTTGGATTACCATTTGGATTACAGTTTTTATATTGGTTTTCAAATATTATATAAGGAGTTGAACGCAGCGGAATCATCATAGCGCACGGCATCGGCAAAAGCCGTAAGCAGAGCATCGCCGCCTGCCGGATTCATAAGTTCAAGAAGAGGCATAATCCGTTCAAGAGCCTGTTCCGGGGTCAAAGCTCCCACAGCGCAAGCACGCCGGACGCCTGCGACAGCCGCTCCGAAATCGCAACGGGCCAGGCTGAGGGCGGAAGCTTGCAGACATGTATCCGCATCGACATGCGAAGCCATCATCCGGTCAAGCAAAAAAGCGGCATCATCAATATGTCCGGATATCAGGCGATAGCGTACGAGCATACTCTCATCTTTGCCCGGATCGACATAAGCCAGTTTTTCATAAAGCGCAAGGCTGAGCGACGGATCAGAGTCGCCGGTCAACATAGCCAATGAGCGCAACATTCCCACATCGTCAGGATGAGCGGCCGTCAGAATTTCAAGCAGTTCTTTCGCCCTCGCTTCCGATTCCGGTCCTCCCTTTGCCAGATGGCATGCCACAAGACGCTGCATAAGCCAGTCGCCGGCATTGATATCAAAAGCACGTTCATAGAAAGCTATGGCGCGGTCCGTCTTGCCGGTTCGCTCAAAAGCGTATCCGACGCGTTCCAGAGTATGCGCGTCGGGGCTGAAACCCGGAGCATCGGCAAAAACGGCAGCTGCCTCCGGCAGCTCCTTTTCAATGCAGAATGTCAAGGCTTCGTCGGCAAGTCCCGGCGTAAGGAAAAACGGTCGGAGCGCATCGATGCCGAACGGATTCAGTCGTTCTGTATCAAACGGATTGACAAACTCGTTCTTCCTCCGGAAAAGCATAAAAAAGCGATAGAGGTTGCGCACATAGTTATTGACGGCATCCTGACGCAGTCCGGACTCGCTGCGGTCCGCTTTTATAGCCCCTGCTGCATCGCTTATGCTCTGATAATGTTCACCGAGGTTGAACATCGGGCTATCAGGACGTTGTCCGGCCGCAGCCAGAGCCATTATCATGGCAAATTTATCGCTGTCGCAGAAAAACGGAACCGATGCAAAAGCCTCGGCAGTCATGGCTCCGTCGCCGTCGACCATATCGCTTAAAGCGCTGTGATCGGTATGAAAAGGCCTGAACCAATTTGCCACATCATGAAAAAACGGGAATGAACGCATTCCGGCAAACGCATTCATATATACGTCAGCGCCTCCGGCCTGCATCTCGTTGAATTCCCTGAGTTTGTCGAAGATTCCCGACTTATGCAGCTTTTCCTCCCACTCCGGATTAGCGGAAGCCTTGAAAGGATCGGCAGCGTCAATGCCAAGCTCATCCATAAGTTTACGTCCCTGAGCCATCATGCCGGGCATTATGTCACGGCTTATCTTACGGGACACATCACCAGTGGAGCATGCACGCAGAAGTTCAAGAACAGTAGTCGTAAGATCGTCGTAAAAATACGTTGAAGACGACAACGCTTCGAATACTTCTGAAAAATCGGCGGAATGGCGGCCCGTACCGCCGTGAATGAACGCGCCGAGCACCAGACCGGTAAGGGCCGCGACCGACAGGCGACACTCGTCCGAGGAGTACACACGTGCGAGCAAGTCGACGCGCCTGCGGTCGAACGCAGCAAGCAGTCCGAGTGTCACGGCTCCGAGCCACATCTCCCGGTCGGTCGCAGGAAGCCCGGTATCAGTCAGCATATCCGACAATGTTTCGGCGTCGGATTCCGAGAAAGGATGCCCGACCCATATACGGTTGAAAATATCACGGCTTATACGTTCAAGGCTCTCGCGGCGGCGCGTGTCAAGCAACGCTTCACTATCAAGCCGCAGATCCTGAAGTTCGGTCAGATAATCGACAGTCAATGTGCCAAGGTTTTCCTCCGGACGCATGCTGAAGTAGCGCAAAAGCGAAAAGTAAATTTTCGATGATGTCTGCGCCTCGGCTTCGCGCGCCATGGAGTTGACCAACGCCACCGCACGACTGCGTATATCGGTAAAATCATCATCGTCGATCCTGCTGCCTTTCCGGCCGATCAGGAACGACAACATATAGAAATAACGCTGTTCAAGCCGGCCTGTTTCCGCAAGGCGGCTTTCGAGCTTATGCTCGGAAGCAAATCCGCGCATAAGTGCGAAAAGTCCGTTAAGGCTTTTTCCGGCAAGTTGAGTGCGGCATTGGTTCTTGAATTCTTTAACTGTCATATTTCGGTTCTGCCTCGCATTGTCGCGCTGCCTTAGTTGTAATGCAAAAATTATGCCAAAGGTTCATCTGCGGCATCAAGCAAAATCCGCCTCAGCACTTGCGACAGATTATCGGTGACTGCTATAATACATCTGCCGTCGGACAGACGCACGTAAGTATGTCCCGCACGTTCCGTAACATCGCGTATGCTGCCTGCGGCGATATGCTCCGAATCGACGGGCTGCAATGCGTCATGGTCATAATATATAATATCGAATCCATCGGATCCGACGGATTCATGCCAGCATTGCGGCGCACACGCACGTAGCGCATCAGGCGACGAAACCATAAGAAGCCAGCCGAAACCGAGTACAAGAGGGTAAACGATAAACGAAAATATCAGAGCCACCAAGGCGAAACGCAAGTCACCGCCGCCACGCAAACCGAAATAGGCCAGAAGCAGGTATATCGCTATGCCTATCCACACGTAGCGCGCCAGCAGCCGTCGGGTAATGACGGCTGCATGGCGCGCCGGAACGATGCGGAAAATGCCCTTGTCTTCAGCTATGTCGGCCATAGGGAGTATTTCCGTTTATGTATATTATTATGTCAATCGATATGATTGTCGCGTACGCCGACGTTTTTTTCTTTAGTTATTCCGTCGCGTATCAGCAATGCGTCAATGGTCGGATCCTGACCGCGGAAACGGCGGTACAGTTCTGCCGGATGTTCGGTTCCGCCGCGTGAAAGCACGTTGCGACGGAAACTTTCAGCCGTGGCAGGATCAAAAATACCGTGTTCCTTGAAGAATGCGAACGCATCGGCATCAAGAACTTCAGCCCATTTATAGCTGTAATAGCCTGCGGCATAACCGCCGGAGAATATGTGACTGAATGTAGTAGAAGTCATTGTTCCGTCGACATCCGGGAAAATGCGGACGCTTTCGGTAGCGGCACGCTCGAATGCGACAGGATCGGCAACCGGAGCCTTGGCGGTATGCCATCCCATATCGAGATAACCGAAACCGAGCTGACGCATACACTGGTAAGCGGCACCATAGCGCGACGATGCGACAAGACGGTCTACCAGTTCCTGTGGAATGGCTTCTCCTGTCTTGTAATGCCGTGCAAAACCGTCGAGAAATTCTTTTTCAGTCAGATAGTTTTCATTGAACTGTGACGGCAGTTCGACGAAATCGCGATATACGCCCGTGCCCGACATCGAAGCATATTTGGTATCGGCAAGAAGTCCGTGGAGGGCATGTCCGAACTCATGCAGGAATGTTTCGACTTCATACGGAGTCAGCAGCGAGGGCTTGTCGGCTGTCGGTTTGGTGAAATTCATCACAATGGTGACAAGCGGACGCGTATTCACACCTTCGGCCGATATTGACTGGTCGCGGAATCCTGTCATCCATGCTCCGGGACGCTTCGACGCACGGGGGAAGAAATCCGTATATATGACACCTATGAAACGGCCGTCGGCATCGCTTACATCAAAAGCCTTGACGTCGGGATGATATACCTCTATATCGGGATTTTCTTTGAAATTCAAGCCATAGAGTTTGGTGGCCAGACCGAAAACACCTTTTATAGTATTGTTCAGTTCGAAATATGGGCGCAACTCTTCCTCGTCGAATGAATATTTTGAGGCTTTGAGTTTATTGGAATAGTAAGAATAATCCCAGGGATTTATTGTCACGGGATGTCCTTCGATTTCCGATGCAAAAGCTGCCAGCTCGGCCATCTCGGCATCAAGAGCGGGACGATAGGCATCACGCAGGCGGTCGAGCAAGTCATAGACAGCTTCCGGTTTTTCGGCCATGGTACGACGCAAGCTATGGCTGGCATAGTCGGGGGCACCAAGCAGAGCGGCAATCCGGCGACGCAATTCGGCAATCTTGCCTATATTCTCTACGTTTGAATATTCACCCTTAGTATTTCTCGAACAATAGAGGCGGTACATGCGCTCGCGCAGGTCGGGACGTGCGGAATATTTCATGAACGCCATGTAGACCGGCTGGTCAAGAGTAAACAGGTATTCGCCTTCGCGCCCCTTGGCCTTGGCGGCCTCGGCTGCTGCCACTACAGAGCTTTCGGGAAGCCCGGCAAGATCGTCGGCTGTAAGATAGACTTCGTATGTATTCAGTTCGCGGAGAACATTCTGCCCGAATGCTGTGGTCAAAGCCGAAAGTTCGCTCTGCAGCTTGCGGAATTCCTCGCGGTCCTTGCCCTGAAGATTCGCGCCTGACAGGGCGAAAGAATCGTAGGTCTTCTGCAGAAGCATGGAATCCTCGGGATCGAGATTATAAAGGTCGCGGTGTTCATAGACGTATTTGACACGCTTCCAAAGTTCCTCGTTGAGAACTATGGAGGTGGAATAGTCGCTCAGTTTCTGTGATGCGCGCATGGATATCTCCATCATTTCATCGTTGCTGTCAGCCGAAAGCAGCGGAAAGAATACGTTCAATACCCTGTTGAGATCTTCGCCCGTATTTTCAAGAGCTACGATAGTATTCTCGAAATCAGGCATCGAACGCTGACGTGTGATTGCGTCGATTTCCTGACGTGCAATTTCAATTCCGCGGTCAATCGCGGCTTCCCAATGGCTGTCGTTTATTTTAGAGAACGGAGCGGTGCCATGAACGCCCGTAAACTCCTGAAACAGCGGATTGGCGGTCTGCTCCGCCACGGTTGTAGTCTGTGCCATAATTGCGCCTGAGCATAGGCTCAGAAATGTAAAGATTGCGATTATTGATTTTTTCATGTCTGTTGTTTAATACCATATCCGGTAATTTTTACAAAAATACGGATTTTATTTCATTCCGCACTCGTGATAAATTAGTAAATTTACCGCGTTTTTTGTTAATTAAGAAAAATACAGACGTAGGAAAGATGATTATAGCATCACGGAAACGCAAAGAAAACATAGCTGAATATCTGCTCTACATGTGGCAGATAGAAGATATAATACGCGCCAACAGGCTCGACCTTGACCAAATCGGACGAAACGTAATAAGCCGTTTCCCCGGACTCGACGAAAATTCTCTCAAACAGATGTCGGAATGGTACGAGTCGCTTATCGACATGATGCGTCGCGAAGAAGTGACAGAGAAAGGCCACCTTCAGATGAATGTGAATATCATAGGGCAACTGGCACAGCTTAACAATCAGATTCTTGCCGACCCACGTCCTCGTTTCGACGCCTATCGAGCCGAATTCTACCGCACACTGCCCTACATCGTCGAACTGCGAGGTAAATCGGGCGAAAACAAAGCGGGCGAAATAGAAACCTGCTTCAACGCCCTCTATGGCGTACTGCTCCTGCGCCTGCAACACAAAGAAATATCACCCGACACACTGACAGCCATAACCCAGATAAGCAAGTTCACGGCTCTGCTGGCCAAATGTTTCCACCTCGACGAAGACGACCGCCTGTTCTCCGACGAAGAAACGGAGAACAAGCAGCCGCAGGAATAATATTATATGTCGCCAAATGTCAGTTCCGGCGCAAAGTATAGTCGCGGTCAGAGATTTCACAGGTCATCATGTCGTCATGATGAATCTTAATATCTGAAATCGTAGCGTATTTATAAAATTCGCTGCGTACGGCGCGTGCTATTTCCACACGCCATTTCGAAACTGTCGCCTCAGTCAAAGAATCGAGTCGCGGTTGCTGCAAGCCCGTCAGGACATTCTGTGAAAATGTCACTCCGGCCGGATCAATATCCACTTTCATACTCGACGGATCGAGTGTTACCACGACATCATCATCTTCGCCTTTCTCGAAAGTATAACGTCCGGAAATAGACGCGGTAGCAGCGACACTTACTTCATAAGGCATGTCAATTCCACCTTGAACCGCCTCTACAGGTTGAGTGACGTCGATAAGAGCGCTGAGATTAAGCGGATGTGTGGCATTTGCCTTATCCTGTGCGCCGAAATCGACTGTGACAGTCGCCAACGCGTCGGCCGCATCAGGCACACCGTCAAGACGGACGGGAGGTGCGGTCCATGCACCTGCGATTTTTTCATTGCGCGAACATGATACCGCGACAGATACAGAAATAAGAATGCCTATGGCAAGCAAAAAAGAAGAGGTAAGATACTTCATTATCCTGAAGGTTTTATAAAGTCTGTTAACTGTTTATAAAACACATCCAGGAAAGTAAAAGTTCGTTCAGCCCCGTGACTTGTTCCTTTCCGGCAAAGCTGATTCGACTGCGCGGAAAGATTCGTCCATAAGCGCCGGAAGGTCGTGGGTCCCGTCGGCAGAAGCCGGTATAGGCTTGTGAATAGTAAGGATGATATGTCCCGGACGAGGCAACGACGCCCCGCGCGGCATGACATCATAAGCGCCGTCGATTGTAATCGGAACCACAGGCAGACCGAATTCCGTAGCCAGAATAAAGGCTCCGCGGCGAAAGCGATGCAGGCGCCCGTCGAGCGCACGCGCTCCTTCGGGAAATACGACAACGGACATACCGCCTGACAGTTGACGCTCGGCCGTAGCCATCGTCTGACGCGTGGCTGCCGGCGTAGAATTATCTACATATATATGTCCCGACACCCGACAGCTGTATCCGACGAAAGGTATCTTTTCAAGACTTTTCTTCATCATCCAGCGGAAATTATGTCCGAGATAGCCGTAAATTGAAAAAATATCGTATGCTCCCTGATGATTGGCCACAAAGACATAGGATGTGCCCCGGTCTATATTCTCACGCCCCCGTACGCTTACGCGCACTAAGGTCAGCGCACAGAAAATTCGTGCCCAGATTTTTCCCGGCCAGTAACCGAACACACGCCCCATGCCTAAAGCACTTCCGGCTATGGTTATGGTGGCAGCTAAAATTGTCACGACAGCGAGAAGAGGTATAGCGATAATAAACTGATATATACGGTAGAAAAACATTTTCATATCCGAACCCGTTTTTTTTAGATTTTGCCGCGAATTTACACAAATCCGCGCTTTCAGGCAATAGGCGTATGAATCATAGCCGATAAACATTCATGGCTGTTTTTATGTTAATCTGCTAAAAACTTGTACAATCACAAAAAAAGAAATTATGAAAACAATCCAAATCGCACTGATAGCATTAGCAACATCCTGCGCCGCAATGAATGCCCACGCCCAATATATGCCGAACGGCGGAATGCCGGGTATAGCCGTAGCAGGCTCCGTTGATTCTTCAATGCTCCCCGACGGCATACGCACTTTCCTTGAAAAGAATTATCCCGGAGTCGGGATTGTGAAATCCGAACGTGAGTTCGAAAGCGGCAG
>ERZ778503.1088-NODE-1088-length-20645-cov-6.398106_pt1 | contig 20645 bp, 28 predicted proteins | sample MGYA00510047_ERZ778503 | MGnify/ENA primary metagenome ERZ778503 (study PRJEB29527, sample SAMN07138965) | mouse gut metagenome | material: feces | host: mouse | place: China:Nanjing | collected 2016-01-25 ... | reverse complement strand
CTGAAAATCAACATTTTCCTGCTTATTCTCTATTGAGTTTCCGAGAGTGCTCATCTGATATGTTCCACATTCTCTGGACTATATCCTATATCTTCATAATCCTTTAACTTGCACAAAGCTCCTGTTAAGCGTTGCTGAATATCCTTCGTGATTACTTGACCCTCGCACAAAGAGCTCCATTGTACCCCCTTCAGTGTCCAATAGCCTTGTGTATTCTTTGCTGTAAGTCTGCCCATATTGCTTCCTCCATTAAATTTTTATTTAACCTCTTATCAGGTTCCCAGTTCCAAAATCCCTGTCTGCCTTTTGCTGATATTGGTTTTGGCAGCATCTTAACATTTTCCAGCTTCCATGCATATCGCCCCAACGTGTAATCGCCAAGTGCTAGTTCGTCCTCTGTCAATGTAGCAATATATTCTGGTGTTATCCGAATACAATCCACAAGATCTGCGGTAGCAAGTACATAACCCATAGGAAAGGTTACAGGGCCATCGATTATCTCTGGCAGTCTCATTCGTCTGATAATTACTTCTCGTGCCTCGTCGCTCATATAAAGATTGCTCCACATTAAATGAATAGATTTCATAGCGGAATGGATCGCAATCTGCCCCCTGTATTTGGTGGGCCAACTTCTTGTCTCATTTTTCTTTATACCTGCCGCCACAGCTCCTGCCCATGGCTGCCATATTGTTATCGCTTTCATATATTACTCTCTAACTCCTTTCTGGGCGACTTTTCCGCCGCCCTATCCTATTTATATTATCTATACATTTTTCTTATTGACTTCCTTTTGTAATTCTTCAAAAGGTAGGCCAATATCAAATTCTGTACAGAAATCTTCAAAACATTTTCGACACATAAATCCAAACTGTTTTGATGGTTCACTGCGTTTTACTTTTGCCATAAGAGTAACCATGTTTCTCTTTTGCAGTTCCATTCCACATTTGATGCATATACCATATAGCTTTTTCATCATTTTGGGACTTATCTTGTTCTTTTGTAGCTGTTTTGGAAATTCTCTCCGCATATTTTTTTCCCCAATTATAGAAACCAAACTATCCTTCATGAATACAGGAATACCTCTTCTGTCTGCTTCGTCTGCAATATCTTTTATCCAATCTGGTTCTGGTATAACCTTATTCTTTTGATATCCTGTCTCAGCTCCTATAATTATCCACTGGACTTGCTGAAGCATCATATTGTCAATTACATTAATGTCTGCTTGTAATGGTTCCAGACTCACAAATGTATTGCTAAATGCTGGAAGATATTTAATTCTGTCTATATCTCCCCTGCCAGTGATACTGGTCCCATACCACATATTGTCCAAACTGCTCGGAACCCCTACTTGTATATACCGCTCTGGATTTTTTGTAAGAAACAGATAATTATGTATTGGACGTTTTATACATTCTGCAAAAACTTCCTTTATCCAGTATTCCGGCACCCATGCACCAAACATATCTGCCATTGCACCAACAAATATATTGTTTCCCATCTTAAGCTTGTCCAACGTATTTTTCCGGTACCGATGATACGTAGGTTCAAAACCAAATGGATAATTCAAGATTCTGTCTGTTTCATTCAATATTGGTGCATCTAAGGAATACACCGTTCCTTTCCCATCTGCTGCATCCTCTACGTGATAACTAGACTTTATCATCAGATTCAACTTTACATTTCCAGAAAAACGAGATGTCATTTTTCTTGCATAACAATATGTACAATTATGTCTACAACCTGTTATTGGATTCCATGTATGGTCGCACCACTCTATTTTTGATCGATTCATAATACATGTACCCCCTCCTTGTAACCAATTGTTTCCTCTTCTTTCCACACAACATCATCAAACTTGACCCGCTGTCCGCACTGATCACAATATCTGGGCTGATATAGTGGACCAGCATCTATAAGATGTCTACATCTAGGGCAATAATAATGTTCAACTTTAGTAATAACAAAACCAAACTTTAAGTACGTTTCGGTTTTTGGTATAGGTAACATTGCTTTCCTTTTTTTTGCCATTCCTTTCACTCACTTTTCTCTGTTATATAGTCCATTCAATCTTTGACTGGCTCATATGTTGTGGCCTCTTCCATTCTCGGAAGACGTCCCAAGATACAGCAGGCTTCTTCTAAAGCATCTTTTCTGTAATCTCCAAATACGTACTTATCCTTTTCACTTATAAGGATTTCTACTATTTCACCTATTTTCATTATCTAGCTCCTCCAAATTTTCTATCAATACACTCTTTACTAATATTCATTGGCAATCATGAGATCTGCTTCCAATACATCCACTAATAGTTTACCGGCCAACATACCATGCCATACTTTCGTCTGGTTCATCCGCAGCTCCTTAAATTCCTGTTCTCTCAGCTCCGCTGATTGTGCAGCAAGGTTCTTGTCATTTTCATCAAGTCGTTTTCGGACTTCTCTCTGCCATTTCTGTATAAAAGACACGGTCTCCCGAAAATCTTTATCCTGCCTGTCTCCTGTAGTCCTTTTCTGTCTTGTTGTACCATCTGGTTCAATTTCCATTGTGTAATATGGTCTTTCTATATCATCTATTTTCCGAAGAAAAACAATAAATGATTCTCGCCTTTGGATACGATCAAAATAAATATCGCTCTTATCAAGGCAATGTCCAAGTGTTCTTCCTTCATAAATTATGTCCTCAATCCTTTTGGGCACGATAATTGTATATTTATTATCGCAGTACTCATATTTATCTTTTATAGATTGCAAAATATTATCCACATCAGGAAATTTTTGTGCAATTTCACCAGCCCGCATCATTACTTTACTATTGTCACAAAGAATTATCATATTATCATGTGCCACCTTTATATTTTTAGGTTTATATACCATCTCTTTTTGTAAATCCATCTTCATACGAGAAGCCATTGACAAATAATCCTTCCATAATCGTAGGAGTTCTACTATCTTTACTTTCCCCTGTTTGCATTGTTTGACTATATAGTTCATGATCTGTTGTCCGCTCATCCTATCCATTATGAAATTTATATCATTCGGACGAATAAACTCTGTTTCAAAAAACTTTATTGTTTTATCTTCTAGTTTTTTTCCAGTCCCTTCTTCATAACGCATCCATTCAAGTGCTATATGTCCTCCATTAATATATCGCATTCGGTTCAGATGTTTCTTAGAAATTCCCAGTCTTTCCCATGGTCTACCATTTCCATTAAAATCATATGAAGTAATTTCCATAGCCATACGATACATTCCCATCTTTACAAGCATTTCTATAGCCTGTGGTGTCCTGTCATATTTCCTTAAATATTCAATTGGCGTAATATTCATTTGATTTTTGATAACTTCCATTGCACAATATTGATATCTCGTTCCATGAAATATTTTTTTGTTTACTGTTTTGGGATAAACTAAACCATTTCCAAGAACAATAACTGATTGTCCAGCAAAGTTTTTATCATCCCAAAGTGTCTCATTAGTTGTCCATGGACTATATTTATTAAAATATGTAGCCCGCTTTTTTCCTTGTATATTTTCAGGATCTCCTCTCCATTCTGCCGAGAAACTTCCCACTGGATAAAATACCCTACCTGTTTCAGTTATTTTTAAATTTTCCCCGTGAAACTCTACTTCATATAGTAACTTAAAATGTCTCTCGCAAAATTCTATACCAATCTTTTGAAATAATAAAACTTCTTTTGAAAACTTGTATCCTGGAATAAGGATTTGATTTTCATAGTCTACACGCTTCACCATACATTTCACACCACATGATGGACAGATAATCAATTGTCCAGGCTTTATTTTTTCCTTTTCATACTCATTATGTGACTGACATGCAGAACAAACAGTTTTCGTTGTTTGTTTTTTTCTAAATGGTAACATATACATTATATGTTTTTCGACAACTGATATAGCCCACTTCTTAAAATCCTTTGTCGGTTCTGGTACCATATTCATCTTTTTTTTGATTCTATCAAGCCTTCGTTGTTCAGCCTTCTCTCGTTTATCGTATAAAATCTCATGTTGTAAATAATTTATATCAGAATTCCAATCTGTATTATATCTATCATCTGCACCATACACAAAACAGTGTATAGTGTCAATCGTTTTCCTATCTGCGATTATTTCCCATTTTAAATAAACATCATAGGGAAGTGCAAAACGTTGAGAGCGAAAATTGTCATATAATCTTCGGTTCCACTTTGGCAAGTTTACACACGGACTATCTGGTGGAACAAAATTTTCAAAGTCATTGTGTGATAGCGCAATACGAGATACCGGTTTGTCAAGAGCAAAGTCCACAATCAAAACTTCCTCTCCACCAATAGTATAAACATTAGCAGAAACCATCATTCTTTTCTTTTCACCCTGAGATTGCCATGGTATTTTTTCAATTGCTTTTCTTTTCAAGATATTGCCTCCTCTCCATTTATAAGATAAACAGTATTGGGTTGATATTCCCTCCCGTCTACTTTATAGACTGTCATGCTAATTATTTCTTTGCTGTTTAATTCTTCTTGTACCATGCCAACAACCGTACCAATCGGAGCAATGCATCGTGGTTGTTTTCCTCTAACTATCCAAAATCCGTTACGTGTCTCTCCATGAGCTTCTTCATTTCTAACAATCCCACTCGTATTCAAATATGGATGTTCTGCCATATAAAACAAGGCATGTGCAACAAATTCTTCAGTTGAAAGTTTCTTTTCCAGCTTGATCCTTGTACATGCAATCCTTGTGTTAATCCCGTCCTCATGGATATCACCATCAGCACAAACAAGATAATATACACATTCCTTGAAATCGCAATAATATATCATACAATCTAAAGGATTATAACAACAGTGAAAACCATTTTGCGCACAATTGGCATCTTGCTCTTCCAACCATTCATTTTCCCTATACTGAAACACACCTTTGCCCTTCGTACACGTAAGATCTTTATGGAATCCCTTATAAGCCTTTACCATCATTACACCTCCATCCAATCAAAAAGTGAAAGCTGATTTTTCATCTCTTTTTTTCTGGAATCTACTACTTTTTCCACCTTCTTTTTCTTCGCTTGTATATCTGTATTACTGACCTTTTTCTTTGTATTACCTTTTTGTTTTTTCTCTATTTTCCGTTGAGCTGCCACTTCTTTCTCAACATCCTCTTCATCATCCCTATCATAATACTCCATAATCCAGCTCAACAGCATTGTCTCTCCTACTGGTGTCACAATCGGCACATTGTTATTTCTAGCGGCCTCCTTCTCCTTATTCGACGGCTGTCGAATCCCCATTGCCTTATCTGAACAGTATTTCAAACACCGCTCCATACTTTTATGAGAAAATAAAACTTTTTTCTCAAATTCAATATCTTGCTCTGCTAACTCAATCAATCGCAAGAATAACAAGTCCAACTGTACTTGCATCATTTCCCGATACTCTGGCTTTACAGATTCCAGCATTTTATTTTCTTCACTGCGAAGTTTGTCACTTCCAGAAACATAAGCAATTCCAACTTTTTCATATTTCTGCTGAGTATCCGCTTTTTCGTTTATTTTGTTGTCAATTTTCATACTCTGTCTCCTTATCAAAATTAAAAAGCATATAAAAGTGCTCTTTTTCCACTGTTTTTTGAGTGGCTACAGTTCCACTGGGATTTTCCATTCTCCTGATAAGCCGTCTCATGCTCCATACCTGCGACTGAAACATTGGCATGTACCACATTTCCTGACCTTTCTTTTCTTGTGGAAATAACACATGTCCTGTCAAGGGATTAGTCAGCGTATTCCCTATACAAACATATCCGGCACAGCCAAGCAGTGAAAGTTGTATGTAACACATCATTCCGGTAATCCGATCTATATCCTGCCCCACGAAAAGCACATGATTCTGAAAATTATACTTGGAGCTTTTCATGACATTTGCTGCTGCAATCAGTGTTGCCCCTGCACCACAAGCAGGGTCACATATAGATATAAACCCCTGCCTCTCTATCTGCTCATTGACATCCCCTATCGTTATAACCGACATCATTTTGCATAGGTTATAAGGTGTGAAAAACTGTCCCCGCCAATGATTTGCCAGATTCAGGTTCATATATATTTTTCCTAGAAAGTCCTGTTCTGGATCATTTTCTAGCGCCATTACAAGAATACTAAGAATTTTCGCCGGCACTTCTACCGATCCAAGACGATTGATACATTGAGTATACTGTTTTTCCCGCTGTCTAAAATGTTCTGGCGTTCTATCAACAGTATTGCTCAAGCAACAAGCTATCGCCTCCATAAGGTCTGCCCACACCTGCCATGCATTTCGAGAATTACAGAGCTGTTGAAATACGCTTAAAAATTCTTTTTCAGTTCCCTGTATTTCCTCATTATGTTTCATTATTCTTATCCTCTCGTCTTTCCTGTATTTTGCGGCCATAGGATATCATACGTTTATTAAAATCCTGTGCTGCCGACGCTGTCTGCTTTTCCCATTTCTGTATCTTCTGGAAATGTACAACATTCTTATCTTTCACTTGAACTATAAAATATTGTTTCTTCATGCCAAAAGTCCTCCTTTTTGTGCTCTTTTTCCTTGTACCCACAGTACATTTATTTCTTAATTGCTCCCTCCGTTTGCTATAAAATCTCGTTCAATAGATTCTATATCATAACTATTCTTTGGGAATGAATTAAATTTATTGGATATAGGCGTGGAACATTTCCCTCCTCTGTCCTGTTGCCTTGACAGCCAACTATTTACAAACCTTGTAATACCTCTTCTTGTTTTTCTTTTTGCCGGATTGGACAAACACCATCCTCGCATCTCGTTGAACTGTTGCTTTACATCCACATTTGGGTAAAGTCTTACGTATTCTGCGAATAATACCTCAGATGGCTTCCACTCCGTTCCGTCGTTTAACACAAGCGCCTCAACATCTGCCTCCAGCTCTGGAACCTTTGTGTTCTGCACCTCGTTGGACTGTTGCCCTGCTCTCGTTTTCGAGGAAGGTCTTACGTGTCCTGCGACTAATGTATCCACATTTTCTTCCGGTGTGGAGTCCTGCTCATCAGGACTCCGCGCAAATATAATATTATTCTCTATATCTCTATTCTCTATTCTCTTATCTCTATTCTCTGGTATCCATTTGTCAGACATTTGGCCGTCATTTGTCGTGACATTTGTCACAACATTTGTCATCTTGTCTGATTCCATAAGCAGTAATTTTTCCGTTTCTATCGCATTCCGATAAGCACGTCTGCGATCAGCTTCGCTTGAACTCTGTCCTATAAAATTCTGTATGTCCATCATGTAAATTGCCCCATTATCCAGAATCTCGATAAAACCCATCTGCTCAAAAATTTTCATTGCCTTTTCAACAGTTCCCTGCTGATGTTTTGTGACTGTCGCTATCATGTCTGATGTATAGGGAATGACACCCCTATACATCAGACGTCCTTCCTGTCGAAGACTTTGCAGGTATAATTTCAACAAGATATCACTATAAAGATAACCGTCCTTCATCCCCTGTAGCAGTTTCATGTCTTCAGAATCAAAGAAATCCTCCTTCAGCTTCAGGTAATAATATTTCTTGTTATCTGCCATTGCCGCCCTCCTAATAAACCACCTTACTGCCATGTTCTGTTTTGACTACATCCAGGTTCTGCGGAAACCGAGCCTTCATTGCAAGGTCATGCGTAATTGCCATAATCTTTATGTTTTTGTATCTACTTTGTATCGTCTCAAGCGCGTCACAGTAAGCATCCACACCATCAGAATCGAGAAACGGGGGTTCGTCGATAAAGAGCATTCCCAATTGAATTCCGGCGGCACAAGACTTAATTTCTGCGAGTGCAAGGATTACGGATAGTGAGGATTTTACCTTTTCTCCGCCTGATTTGGATAGATAGGGTAGCGCTGGCTTCCCGTTTTCTTCAATAAATATATCTAATGATGTCTTCTCCTTTCCATTCTTTTGTAACTTCTCAAGTCGAAACTCCACACCCATCTTTCCTCCTGTCATCTGTCCGAGAATAGTATTAGATATAGTTGTCAGCTTTGGTATCATGGACCGAATAATCTGATGCGGAACACCGTTCTGACTAAAAGCAACTTTTAGAATATCAAAATCTGCTGTTTCTTTCGCATATGCAACCTGCTTTTCTTGAATTTCTTCAATATTTTTCTGCAATACTGTAATCTGTTCTAATTTCTGACTAAAAGCACCTACCTCCATCTGCTTTTCCCTAATAATGACATTTATATTATTAATTTCAGAATTTAGTTGGCATACACTGTCTTTCAGTTCTTCAATACTGTTTGTTACCTCATTCTCCCTAGCTGCTTCTGCTTTCTTCTCTGAAATTCCTGTTTCAATGTCTGCTAATAATAATGATAATTCTAATACTCTGCTCATTGCTGTAGCCTTCCTTTCCTCTGCTACAGGAAGTTGCTTTTCTTTTTCAATCCAAGGTTTTAACATCAATATGGTATTTTGGATATCTGCATGTTCTTCAAAAGACTTTGCATATCGATCACGTTCCTGCGCTGCCTCCATGCCCCTTATTGTGACCTCTGCAAGTCTTTTTTCTGCTTCAAGTATATTCGACTTCATATTATCAAGATTTGCCTGAATAAGGGAAATTTGGCTTTCTCGCTGATTTAATGCTGCAAGCTGTGCCTCATATGGTTTCAGTTCATCAATTCTCTTTGAAACTGCTGCCACTTCTCCACTGTCATAATTCATATTTTTTAGCTGTTGTTCGAGAGCTGTAATTTTCTGATTAATAGGAGCTATCTGAGCCTCATATTCTACCTTCCGTTTCGCGTAGCGTTCTGGATAACCTTCCAATTCCCGTTTTGCAAAAACTGCATCAGCCAGAAACCCACATTTCGCATTAGAAATATCTACACATTCCACACTCAAAAGAAGTTCAGACTTCTTTTTTAACCCCTCCTCACTAATTTGCATCGATTTCACATCAGCAGTATATAATGCTGATATCTGCTGCAATTCGTGTTTTACTTGTGAGAGTTCTTGCATTGCAGTTCGATAAACACAATCTTTTTTGTAAACTTCCTCTAATAGCTGCTTCTGGCGTTTATATTCTTCTGCATTTTCTCTAATAATTACATCTCTATCCGTTGGCTGCAATGCCTGCAAATCTGCCTCCTTTTGAATTATCTGCCTTTTTAGGTCATCAATGGTATTCTGTTCACGCTCCTGCTGCTTTCTGTAATTTTCCGCCTCAATCCTTTTAGCTGTATACAATGCAGATTCCTTGGATAAAGTCTTTTCTCTTTCAACTTGAATATTATACTCTACAACCTTTTCTTCAATCTCTAACCTATTATCAAGAATAACATTACTGTTATCTATAATCCCTTGCTGGTCAGCTTTTGACTGTTCTGTAGCAGATTTTTTCACTAATAAAGTATTAATTTCTATAAGCAATCTGTCCCGCCTTTGTGCAGCCTCCTGTTTATTTATAAGTAACAGTTTTTTCTTATCTCTCTCATCTGTTGTTGCTTGTAGGGTATTTTCATATTCTATAAGTTCCTCTTGGAGAGTCCTCAAGCTCTCGTTAGGATTGCCAAGACTCAAAATGGTATTATTATGAATTTCAAGCTCTTTTTTCAACTCCGTGTTTTTTGCATCATTCACCTTTGCTTTATCCATGACGATTTTTTCCATTATTGGATACATTCCAAGACCGAGAAGCGTACCAAGAACTTCTACCCTGTCCTCTGGTTCTGCTTGCAAGAATAATCCATACTGGTCTTGCATAATTAATGCACATGACTTAAATGTAAAGCTATCCATACCAAGAATATCTATAATTTCTTGTTGGGTATTGTTACACCGCTCCTTTGAACAGTCTCTCCAATCGCCATCAATAAACTGTGCCAAATTAAGCGTCCCTTTTCCAGAACGTGCTCTTGTTCTTGTTATACGATATTTCTTTTCCCCAATACGGAATGTGAACATGATGAACCCAGAACGCGCCTTTTTGTCATTACGTATCCATCCTGTTTTGTTTCGATCACCTTCCCGCGGTTTTTCATATAGACAGTCAACAATTGCATCCATAAACAAACTGCTTTTTCCCGCCCCGTTCTGTCCGTTAATTGTGCAAAAAGTAATATCTTCAAAATTAAAAGTTTCTTCCTCATAATTGCGATAATTTCTAACAGAAATTTCTATCGGTTCAAATATCCCTGTATTCATTGCAGTTGGCATGATTGCCTCTGCATCTGCTACCACAGGTCTTGCTTTTAAGATAAGCTCTTGTATTCTTTCAGGAGAAAATTGCTTTTCTTCTAAATATTTTATAAGATTTGCTTCTGGGTCTGTTGTATTAGAAAGTTCGGTTCTATTTGCAAATTCCTCAATTTTCTCTGGAAGAATCTCCCATATCATAAATGCACCATCATTAAGAAGTTCTTTTTCCAATACTGCTTTGTTTAATGCTTTGGCATTTTCCTCAGTGCAATTATAATGAATCCGAACAATCTTTCCATCTATTTTCCCGCACCACTTATGTGTTGCAACCATCTTAACCGCATTCATGTTAATTTGGTTAATATCGTCGTCATCAAGCAATATTGTCTTAAATTCTCTAATTGGAGTCTTGAAAAATTTTGAATCTATAAGCACTGTCTTATTAAAATAATGTATCCAAAATCCGCGTTCCTGCCCTTCATCATTGAAATTCATTGCATTTATCGCGCCTGAATAATACCATTGGTGAGACAATACCTGTTGTGGTCTGTGGATATGTCCAAGAGTCACAAGGTTATAATTCGCGGCCAGCAATGACTCTGGCAGTATCATCGGTTCAAATTGTGTCAGCATCATAGTCTGTCCGCTTTCAGTATTGCATCCAGGTACAGTGTAATGTGCCATGAGTATACTAAGTTTTTCAGGAGTACACTGCGCTTTCAAACCATTCACAATATTTCCAAGTTCCTCTGATAATGCTGCATTCTCTTCCTCTTTGGATAGTCCTGGATGTTTTGTTCGGTAAACTCCACTACCAAATCCTGGAAGAACTGCTATGTCTACCTTATCAAAAGAAAGAACCTGTGGCGTTGTGACAATATGCACATTTGGATAGCTATAAAATATTTCATTTAATACATGAAACTGCCCAAGTCCATCGTGGTTAGGTGTTCCTCGCATTACAACCACATGCTCAGATACTGCTGCTAACTCTCGTATATACTCTGTCGCTGTAACAATCTCTTCACAGCACTTGTCTGCCACCGGACGTTCTGTATGAAATACATCACCAGAAATCAGAACAAAATCTGGCTGTTCTTCTTTCGCTGCTTTTATTAGTTCATCAAGGCAGCGCTTTGTATCCTCTGATCTAAGATTTACCCCATCTTTGACCGGACTACGAAATGTGCCCAGATGCCAATCTGCCGTATGCAAAATTTTCATTTTCCTAATGCCTCCTTTGCTATTTTCATTTTATAGACTATATTTTTTAACTTATTTTCCAATGACTGGCAAATCGAATCCTCAATACCACAGAAATCAATACCATCATTTACCCACTTTTTACCAACAAACAATACATTTCCCATAATAGGATTCTGATGTATATCCGTCTCATACAGATAACTTGCAACCAAATTTGGTTCATTTTCTTTTAACAGCCCTTCTTCATCAACAAGCATACATACACACCGCCCTGCTACTGTAATGGGACTATTATACATATTTAATTTAGTGTATAACCTTTTTGGCTCCACACACTCATAAATATCACAATGGTTTCCAATCAGTTCACAAAGAACTTTGTTCTGCTGTACATAGCTTTTTTCTTCTGGATATTCATGCACTGTCAATTCAAGGTCTGTTGAAATCTTGATAATTTTCACTTTCTACTGCCTCCTCTTTGACATTTGATACAAAGTGGTATACCAAATTTGTTTATAGAATACTCATAAACATTTTCTTTAATTTCTTTCCCACATCCATCGCATAAGTATCCTGTACTTTCATGTATACTCATGTTATAAGACTGACCTATCTGACTAGTAGTTGTCCTGTTAGACACCATTTCCTCTGCATACGTTCCATCTATATATTGATCAAAGTTTTCTCCATCTGCCGCTTCAATAGCTGCATTTTCTGGCACCTTACTTTCTATCTGTTGAACACTTGGCGCCTTCCCAAAAATCTTCTGAGAGGACTGGAACATGCTATTAATAGCTGCTTGTTTTACATCCTCATGATTCAAGTTTGGTACTAAATACGCTACCACAAACGGTTTGCTCAATTCCTCTACTGTATATGTGCCTTTTATGTGCAATGCAGTTCTAATTGCTCCATTCAGAGCTTTCGCTTCACATATCTGCGGAAGATGTTTCATAAACTCAATCTTTTGTCTATCTGCCATTCCAGAGGTCGTATTATCAACGATAATCTCATGGGTATCTTCCACAGTAAGAATTTCACCTGTAAGCTGCGGAACAGATATTGTCACCCTAAATGCAACATCATTATTCCTGCAATTCCCACATTGGATCACTTTTCCTGTATGTTGATTTACTGCCACACATTTCTGACAAGTTGTTGGAATAACATGTTCGCTAGAAACCATTTTTATTCCAGCCCCATCTGCAAGCTTTTTTAAACCATTCTTTGTAATTGCATATAAATTTGGAACTGCGGGATGATATTTCCCATTCTGATCTGTATATTCCTTAGTTGCTTTCTGCTGAATATAAACATCACCCTTTCCAGGGTCTGGATTAAGCGATATAGACTGAATAACCGGCGACTTGATATCCGGTACATCTACAATCACGTCCGTGTTTCCTAACAGATTGTATTTTTCTACTGGATATTTTTGAGTAATAGATAATGCATTCATAGAAATTACCTCCATATTATAAATTTTTTAATTTAGACTTGATTAATACATCAGGATCTGCTATAATATGGTTGTGTTGATGGGCGCTCTGGCTTTTTGCTGAGTGCTCTTTTTCCATATTGCGCGTCTTGCACAAATCTTCTGTCAAATCCGCGAAAGCAAGAATCCTGACATATTCCTCTGTGAGTTTTACAAGGTACCAATGCTGCAAAACTACTGCTCTGTGTTCTTTAGAATAGATATAGCGTTGCTTTTGTTTTGCTGTTCTTAATGCTGTTTCAAAAAGCTTATCCGTAATTTTGCAGTGGAGAATTTCTTCTACTTCTAACCTTGTAACCTTCATTTCTACCCCCTATAACCACCACTTAATATCTTCCATAACAACCAAAAACTGGTTATAAATACTGCAAAAATCAGTATGTATTCTCCACCTATAGCATCATATCCCCGACATTTTGCTGCGGATTCAATTCCCCACTGCCCAATCACATATGTAAAAAATGTGCTATATGACAATGCTACGGCAGTAGCTATTATGTTCTTGAAAACGTCTTTCTCTTTTTTCTTTGGTTTTTCATATCGCATTGGGGACAAATATAACCGGATTTTGGAATCTTCTGTAAGACACTGATCTTCCACATCTTTTGACAAATGATACACTTTGCTATCATTCAATGTCTCTTCCTCCTATTTTAAGTTTTTTGGTTCCCTCACCAAATACAAATGCGATCTGCCCTGTCTTTGTCACCTTAAAATGCCTGTTTAAAAATTCCTGCTGCTTTGTCTTTTCCTCCAAGCATGTACATTTTTCACCTGGATCAAGATTACTTCCGCAGTTAGGACAGACATTGTAATATGCCATACCGCCATCACTCCTTCCTGTCATTTGCGACTAATATCGCATTGATATCCTCAATGGGTATATCTGTCATTCTGGAGAATAGATACTTATTTACCTTTCCTGCTGGAAAGGTTATTATACCTTGTTTCTTGGCTGTGGCATTGATATCCCTAATATAATCACTTGCTTTAGATTTCTTACACCCGAATAGAGTCATTATATCTTTTATTTCTACATAAAGTCGTATTGGTACAGATATCACTCCTGGCGCTGTCTCCATTCTCTGCATTGTCCCACCTCCTTTCATAGCTTTTTCACAGATTTTTCTTGACCCATATTCTCAAATTTTGTGTGATTATTTCTAGTTCTTCCAAATTGTCAAGAATCTTCTGCATATCTAGCTTTTCATCTTCTGTGATCATACCATCTTCTGTGATATCCAAAAGGAGTTCTTTTGTTGCATTTAATCGCCTAAAAGAAGCCATTGCCTGCACTGTAATGCGGTCAAGATCTACCACATCAGCTTTTGGCATCTCACAGCCCAACGGACACATTCTAGTACAGAAATAATTTCTAAGCTCTGGTGCATTATATAAATCTGCCATCAAATGGACTTCCTCTGGATAAGGACTTATTAATCCTTTCTCTATTCTATATAACCGTCCCCTATCAATGGACATTATGTCTGCCGCCCCTTCTCTACTTTTCAACTGCTCATTGTGTGTAGAAGCTGCGCAACGCGCCTGATAGAATGCGTTTGAACTGGTTTCTGCGGTTATATTTGACATTTTCTTTCTCGCCCCCAAACAATATAATTATATTAATCAAATGCGTGATATAACCGAATCCGTTGATTTGTCGTTAAAAAATATATCAATATCATCAATTGCAAGTGTAGATGAAAAACTTCTAAGTAACTCTGCAGAAAGAGTTGTTTTTCCAGTTAAAAGTCTTGTACATGCCATTGTTGATATGTTTGCATTTTCAGCCATTTTTTTCTTTGTAATGCCTTTGTGTTTCCGTATCAGTTCCACATTTTCATATGCACGGCGCATACTGATCACCTCCTTTTTTTTGTAACGGATTTTGTTATGTTATACATTATAATACCAACCAAATTCGTTATTGTCAATAGTTTTTGTTATTTTTTTCTCAATTTCCGTTACTTTTGTATCATAATCGGAAATATATGTTATAGTATTTATATTGGAGGTATATCAATGGCAGAATTTAAGTCAGCTTTAAAGGATTTACGTAAAGCAAATAACATGACCCAAGAAGAACTGGGCAAAAAATTAGGCGTGTCCAAACAAGTCATTTCCAACTGGGAGCGCGGATATACTACTAGCATTTCTCCCGAAATGATGCAGGCAATTGCCAAAGTTCTTAATACCACTACTGAAAAAATATTAGGCAACCAAAAAGAAGATTTTTCCAATTATCCCGACAATGAGTTCGATTGGAAATATCCTGAAGTTTCAAATCGGTTAGGAAATATTCTACAAAAATATAGACAAAAAGAGGGATTATCTGTACAACTATTTTCAAAAGTTTTGAATATAACAACACAAACTTATTTGGGAATTGAAGTAGGCAAATATACCCCATCACTTAAATTGCTTCAAAAAATATCAGAAGTAACAAAATATGAAATAGATTATCTTACTGGCGCCATAGACCATACTTCTATTCCAACCAATAGAATCATTACAATAAACGGTCTTAGTTTTTCGGAAAATGATTTTGAAAGTGATTGTCATTTTAAAGCCAGACTGGATGAGCTATGCCGAGATAAAGGAATTAATTCAAGTAACGTCGAAAAAAAACTTGGATTATCCAAACAAGTATATATTGATATTTGTCATAATCGTATGCCAACATTATCCGAACTCCTAAAAATATCATATGCATTAGGTGAATCCATGGATTACCTAATTGGAAAAACCGACATGAAATTATCAAGTCTTAATGGAGATGAACTAAATTTAATATTGAATTATCGTGAATGTTTACCTCTCTACAAGGAAAACATTTACCAAAGAGCAAAGGAACTTTGCCTTGAAAGTATAACCGAGCGAGATAACTCTTCTGTTGCAGCAGATGAACATTTTGAAAGAACAGGAACCGATAATCTGGGAAAATAATACCCTTCGAGTGGTACCGGAGGGATAAAGAGTAATAATAAAATACTCAAGTAGAAAGGCAGGTATAATTATGTATTTTAGTGGTTTTAGAGGTAGTATGGAACTCACAGATTCTCTTTTAAAAATTGATAGAAAAGGTGAGGGTGAACATTCAATACCTTTATCTCAAATCGTTTCTGTCATTGTCATGAAACCTGGCTTAACCAGTAATGGTCTAATCCACATTCAAACTGTTGCCAGTCAAGGTACTTCCGCTTCAAAAAACAAAGATAGAATATGGCATGGATATGAATACTGTATTTTTTACGAAATCTTCATATCAAGAAGCATTATCTTTTAAGGATTCAATTGAAAATGCTATATCCAAGCAAAACGAATCCCCTGCACCTGCAGAACCAACAAACTTAACTTCTCAATTGAAAGAATTAAAGGAATTAGTTGAACAAGGTCTAATTTCCGAAGATGATTACGAAAAAAAGAAAAATTCATTATTAGGATTGTGAAATATACATTCTTTAGTTCTTTCGTCTCTCTAAATGGTATTAAAGTTATTAAACAATATGACTAATTCAGCAATATCACGAATATGGTAGTAATAAAATGGAAAAAATACTTATACCAGATAAATTAAATATTGATGCAAATTCATATCGTTTTTTGGCAAAACTTCAGTACGATATATATTCTTGTACTGATACAGATATTGAATTAGATTTCAGTAAATGCGAATTTACTCATTCTGCTTTTACAGCATATTTTGGGACTTTGTTATCCATTAGTAAATTGTGGAACAAAAATGTTTCTATATCAACAGGGAATAATATATCTATATACAACTATTTTCGCTGCTCTGGTATTTATGATTATTATCAAAAAACAACAGGCAATATAAATAATAATGCCATTCCCTTTACTAACTTCACTGATGATGATGACAAGCTAATGCAATATATCGACAATATACTACATTATGCCCCGATATTTTTGAGTGATGATTGTCACAAAATGCTTTTTAAAAACATTTATGAAATTTTTGTTAATGCATTAGAGCATTCTCACTCATCTAGCGGAGTTTTTTCCTGTGGTCACTGGATGCCCAACAAGCAACAACTGATTTTTTCTGTGTGTGACGCCGGAGTAGGAATACCACAATTAGTGAAACAGAAACTTCCAGATATCGATTCCGTTGGTGCAATAGAATGGGCACTTCAACGTGGAAACTCTACGCAACAGCTAACTGCCGGTGTTCCTCGCGGACTTGGTTTGGCAGACTTAAAGGATTTTACTGAATTAAATACAGGTAGTTTAATAATTTTTTCAAATAATGTATACTATAACTGTTCAGAAAAAACAGCAAAAATCCCTATGAAATATGCAATAGCTGGCACTTTGATTACTATAATAATCATCGCAGATTATGAACACGTTTATATGTTAAAGGAGGAAAAAACTTGAACACAATAATTATTTCTCAGTTTTCCAATGAGGCTGCATCAAAAACAAAAGGACTCATTTTAAGGGAGCATATTGAAAAGTTCCTTTCAGCGGATGAAAAATGTATAACCGTTGATTTTAAAGGAATTACTCGTTTTGCTTCACCATTTTTTAATAACAGTTTTTCTGCACTGGCTTTAATTTATGGCTTTAGCGTTATTCGCAGCATCCAATTAATAAATATTGATGAGGTAGGACGTATGACATACGAAACTTCCTTGTCAAACGCAGAGATGGTTTCTGACCACCCTGAACAAATTAATGAAATTAATCAAATTATTGAAAATACTCCAAAGAAGGTAATGTTATGATGAAATGTGAAAAAATCATTGATATTAATGATTTTATTCCCTTTGATAATCAAAAAGCATTTTTCCTGGACACGAATGTATTATATTGGTTCTCTTATCCAAGATATGGAATCACCAAAAAACATGTAAAACAACAGGCTAGTCCCTATTACGATTTTATAGACAACTTAGTAGCCAATGGCAATCCACTTTTTACATCTGTCTATAATATAACTGAAATGCTTCATGTAATTGAAAAAAACGAATTTGACTTGTTTACCCTTAATCATCCAGAAGCAGACTGGACTATAAAAGATTTTCGCAAGAGATCTAATGAACGAAGCCAGCTAAAGAACAATTTATCTACTGCTTTGTCTAATGCTAAAAATATATGTAAAATTATAAACTTTAATTTTACATACAATACTATGGAACAATTTGTTCAGGAATTAGAATATCATAGATGTGACACTTTTGATTATGCAATTTTAAAACACTGTATTAACGATGGCAAATTAAATGTCGTATCAGATGACAATGACTTTACAACTATGGAACAAATTTTCCTATATACAGCAAACCCTACTTCTTTGGCAGTACCCTGATTAAGCTATAATGCATTCGGATTAGTTTTGTTATCGAAACAATCTTTAATATAACCGACACTACATATTCGTCTTGCCACTGTTTTATAATGTTCATGTCTAGGCAGCTGGTAGGGCGGCGCTACCCGTTCCGAGTCTTGCGGAAGGGAGAAAATTATGAGTACATACGAAGAATTCATGGTTCTGCTTACATTTTTGATACTTGTTGTTGCCATTTTGGAATATGTTAACCATAAAAAATAGCCGTCCCTATCTCTTGGCGGAGAAGATGGCTATTTTTTATATCTAATGTGCCGGGATGGGTAGCTGAACCTACCCTCCAACTGTCTTGATAGGTATATTATAACAGATTGCAATAACTTTTCAAGATAAAATAATTAGTTGAGGTGATAAATTTGCCAGCATACAAATATACTCTGAAAAACGGTAAAACCATGTGGTACGCCGCATTTACATACACAGACTGGACTGGAAAGAACAGGCATACCTGCAAGCGCGGCTTTAAAACGCAGCGTGAAGCCAAGGAATATGAAGCCTCCATCCTGAACCAGCAGAAAACTTCCAGCGACATACTATTTTCTTCCCTTGTCGAAAACTACATGAATGACATGGAAAACCGTCTGAAGCCTACTACTATGGAAAATAAACGAAACATTATTGAAAACAAGCTGCTCCCTTATTTCTCCCGATTAAAAGTTTGTGATATAGATACCATAAAGATACGCAAATGGCAGAACGAACTTCTTTCATTTCGTGACGAAAATGGCAATCCATATTCACAGACCTACCTTAAAACATGCAATAACCAACTATCAGCAATTATGAACTATGCTGTAACCCATTACAACCTCGCTTCCAATCCATGTAGAGCCGCCGGAAGCATTGGCAAAAGTAAGGCTGGAAAAATGAACTACTGGACGCAGAAACAATATGAACTTTTCTCACAGAGTATCCAAAAATCTGCTATTAGACTTGCTTTTGATATTTTATTTTATACAGGAATGCGTTCTGGAGAACTCCTTGCTCTGACTCCTTCCGATATTCTTCCTGATAAACGTATCTCCATAAATAAAAACTTTGCGAAATTAAACGGGAAAGAGTTATTACTAGAACCCAAAACACCTAAAAGCAAGCGAGATATAGCAATACCAGATTTCCTTTATAATGATATCTGCCAATACATTAACAAACTTGGAGGTATAGAACCAAATGATAGGATATTTTATTTTACAAAATCCGCTCTGGAATGGGAAATCAAACGTGGTGCTGATAAAGCAAATCTCCCACGGATAAGAGTACATGATCTTCGTCACAGTCATGCAAGTATGTTGATTAATATGAGGTTTGACATCTTAGAGATTTCAGAACGTTTAGGACATGAATCTATAAAGACCACCTTAGATACTTATTCCCACTTATACCCTGACAAAGATAAGAAGTTAGCAGAACGGCTTAACGCATATCGATGTGGAATAGATAACATTCATGCAAGTCATGATTAAAAATAGATTGAAATATTTCATTCATTATGGTATATTGGATAATAAAGAAAGACATCTGCCTAAACAGATGTCCTTTAGGGAACTACCGATAGACGGTTAGCCCATTTAATATTTTATGTAAAAAAATAACCGCTAAGTTTACTAGGCTTTGGGCGGTTATTTTTTTGTGCTGTTACTGCCGATTGTATATCCAAGTCCAAACGCAGTCAGTACAAGACTGATTATAGCTATCAGACTGTCAATAGTCATCATTAGAATCACCCTCTTTTTTCATATTTTCGTACTTTGTACGAATCTCTATGTAAACGGAGGGTCACAGTCCCTCCGGCGAGGGTTAACCGCCTACCATCTTAGTAGTTCCAAACAAATATTATCACAATCTGGCAGGAATTTCAACCAGTTTATCATTTTATGGAATATATGGATAACTTTCAAATATCAATCTCAAAACTATCTCACAGACAAAATTAAAGAGCTGAAAACCCTTGATTTTACTAGGTTTTCAGCCCAAATTTGAGTTACTCGAACTCGGCGTGTTCTTTGTTGTTGTTAACTATATTTGTTTAAGTTTTATGCAAATACACACCTATTTTTATATCAATTACATCATTTATTATGGCTTGCTGATTTTCTGTTGCCAAAATGTTGCCACGCATTTATTATAGCAAATCCCCACAGATTAGCAAGCCATTTTTCAAATGTTACGCAGTAAAAACCTATTTTTGAGGGTAAAGGTATAAAATATCGTTCTGCATTTATTTACGTCCTAAAGACCTTGCAAAATAAGGTTTTCAAAATGGCTAAAGCGTAACAAATCGTTCGCCCACTCCTATTTTCTCCTTAACCACCTTTATTACATGGTGCTAGCACCATGTTCATATCGTTAATAAGAGAATATATTTCCC
>ERZ778503.1073-NODE-1073-length-20832-cov-4.662078_pt1 | contig 20832 bp, 12 predicted proteins | sample MGYA00510047_ERZ778503 | MGnify/ENA primary metagenome ERZ778503 (study PRJEB29527, sample SAMN07138965) | mouse gut metagenome | material: feces | host: mouse | place: China:Nanjing | collected 2016-01-25 ... | reverse complement strand
ATTGTAACAATGGGTGAGATCATGCTGCGCCTGTCTACACCGGGGCAGAATCGTTTCATCCAAGTCGATACGTTCGACATCAATTACGGAGGTGGAGAAGCTAATGTTGCCGTCAGTTGTGCCAACTACGGACATGAGGCTTATTTTGTTTCCAAGCTTCCGGCGCATGAGATTGGGCAGGCTGCCGTAAATTCATTGCGTCGTTACGGAGTAAGAACCGATTATATAGCCCGGGGAGGTGACCGGGTGGGCATTTATTACCTGGAAACGGGAGCGTCTATGCGTCCTTCAAAGGTCATATACGACCGTGCCCATTCGGCTATTGCCGAAGCGGAGCCTTCCGATTTTGATTTTGATGCTATTATGGAAGGGGCTGATTGGTTCCATTGGAGCGGTATAACCCCGGCCATTTCCGATCAGAGTGCCGAGTGTCTGCGGTTGGCTTGTGTGGCGGCCCAAAAACATGGAGTGACTGTGTCGTGCGATCTTAATTTCCGTAAAAAACTCTGGACACCTGAGAAGGCACAACAAGTGATGAAACCTTTGATGCAGTATGTAGACGTATGTATCGGCAACGAAGAAGATGCCGAACTTTGTTTGGGGTTCAAACCGGATGCGGATGTGGAAGGCGGAAGTACGGATGCCGAAGGCTACAAAGGCATTTTTCAAGGTATGATGAAAGCTTTTGGTTTTAAATATGTGATATCCACTCTGCGCGAATCTTTCTCCGCTACTCACAACGGTTGGAAAGCCATGATATATAACGGTGAGGATTTTTACATATCCAAACGTTACGATATAAATCCGATCATTGATCGGGTGGGGGGCGGAGACTCTTTTTCCGCCGGTGTCATTCATGGTTTGCTCACGATGGACACCCAGGCTGAAGCGTTGGAATTTGCTGTGGCGGCATCGGCTTTGAAACATACGATTCCGGGGGATTTCAATCAAGTATCGGCACAAGAAGTTGCCGCGTTGGCGGCAGGCGCCGCCAATGGACGTGTGCAGCGTTGACAGGTAATTACAAAAAGAAAAAATTATGGCAAGGTTTGATAAAATAGCTGTGATGCAGAAAATAGGAACGACCGGTATGGTCCCTGTTTTTTATCATAAGGATGCCGAGGTAGCCAAGCAGGTTATTAAGGCTTGTTACGAGGGCGGAGTACGCGCATTTGAATTCACCAATCGGGGAGATTTTGCGCATGAAGTTTTTGCCGAATGTGTGAAATTTGCAGCATTGGAATGCCCGGAACTGGCGTTGGGCGTAGGTTCGATTGTCGATGCTCCTACGGCAGCGCTGTATATTCAGCTGGGAGCCTGCTTTATTGTAGGGCCTTTGTTTAATCCTGATATTGTAGCCGTATGCAACCGGCGCCTGATACCTTATTGTCCGGGATGCGGTACTGTTTCCGAGATCGGACGGGCGCAAGAGATGGGATGTGATTTATGTAAGGTCTTCCCGGGCGATGTGTATGGACCGGCTTTCGTAAAAGGACTGATGGCCCCTTGCCCGTGGTCGAAAATTATGGTGACCGGAGGTGTCGCGCCGACCCAGGAAAACCTGAATGCCTGGGTGAAGGCCGGTGTATATTGCGTAGGTATGGGATCTAAATTGTTCCCCAGTGACAAGGTCAAGGCCGGAGACTGGTCATACATAACGGATAAGTGCCGCGAAGCATTGGGATATATGGAAACTGCACGTCAGAACGGTTAGCATATCCGGGGATCATGAAGGTGACATTTGTCGTAGGACAGCACTAGACTGATCTTCGGCGCAGGATGGGATGAAGATACCCGAAAGGAGATTTTCATCCCATCCTGTTTTTTGTGGTTGTTTGTCGGAATATAAATAACGAAAGCCGGCAGTTATGATTTCATAACTGCCGGCTTTCGTTTTGTCGGGGTAGCGGGATTCGAACCCACGACCCCCTGCTCCCAAAGCAGGTGCGCTAACCGGACTGCGCTACACCCCGTAATGTTTTCAGTTTATAGTCGAGGTCTCTGAAAACCGATGCAAAGGTACAATTTTTTGTATTACTATCCAAATTTGAATGCGCTTTTCATCCGTGAAAAAGGCGTATAAAAAAAAGAAGTGAGGAAATATCCGTTTTCCTCACTTCTTGTCCTCTGCGGTAAAGCTTATAGTTTAAAAGGTGTTACCTTTACATATATCTTATAATCTTTGATGCTTTCCGGTGCACCTTGTTCCACTCGAGGAAGATATTGGAAACCGCCCAGTTTCTGTTCGCTGCCCAAGTCCAGCACAATATAGTGCGGGAACTTCACTCCGCGATTGGTACTCCAGAAAGTAGATTCCTGCAAGTCGAAAATCTTATCAGCCGCTTTGTTGCCCGTCTGTACGTCCTCGTCGTCGCAATAGGCCACCGTCCACGGTTCTCTGCTGATGCGCTGGCCTTTGTCATCCAACATATACCATTCGGCGATACAAGCGTATTCGCGGTCGTTGTGGGAGTTCAGTGCTTCGATACAAACATAGCGACCGCTAACCGGCTGATTGAACTTCACTTCCTGCCAACCGTTACCCGGAGCGAATTGTCCGGTCTGCACAGCCGTCTCGCCGGTCAGGTCGAGTTCCTGTCCCTCTTTCCGGTGGGTGGTGGGAGAGGAGATACTCAACTTGTCAATTATCGGTTTGTCCAAACCTTCCACTACTGTTTGCTGCGGACCGACGATATCTTGCACGATAATCTCGTTCACTCCCTTTTTCAGCCAGCATCCCGGCATGTATAAGGTCTGTTGCGGGCCGATGAACCAGAACCGACCTATGGCGTGTCCGTTGACATATACCTGTCCTTTTCCCCACGTCTCCATATTAATAAAGGTGTCGCCCACCTTCTTCAGCGTGAATGTTGCCCGGTAGCATCCCGGTACCTTATCCCCGTTCAGCGGCTGATATTTCATGCTTTTCTGCGCTTCGTAGCTATCGGGTAGGGTATATACCTGCCAGTTCTTCAGATTCACATTGACCAGACTGCCGTTGTCCGCCGCATAATTTATTTCCACTTTCTCCGTGATTCCCTTGAAGTCCTTGATGGCACGGCCGAAGTTTATGCGTCCCATAGCTTCGACCAGTATATCCAACTGATCGCCTTGTTTCAGAACCGGCAGTTTGACTATATTTTCATGATTACGCCGGTCGACGCTCCCGACAAGTTTCCCGTTCACAAAGACTTGTGCGAAATCATGCGCGTCGGTTATCTTCAGAATGCTTTGCGAGGTAATGTTCATGGGAGAACTCGTACGATAGAGGATAGACCCCCAACCTTGATTGAACTCTTCCATTGTCTTTATATCCACCGTCTTGACAGGCTCTGGCAGGTTGGCAAACAAGGGAGCCACCTCGGTAAACTGTACTTTAGGTATGCTGATTACGGGGTATTCGGCTGGAATGGCCGGCAGTTTCTTACCTCCGGTGTAACGGGCCATCATCTCGCGCAGTTCTTTGTATTTCGGAGTCACTTGTCCGGCTTCGTTGATAGGTGCGTCGTAGTCGTAGGAGGTCACATCGGGTGCGAATCCCGGGCTGTTGGCTCCGGCCCAGTGTCCCCAGTTCGTACCGCCGTGTGTCATGTAGAGCGAGAATGAAATGCCTTTATCCAACATCTCGCGCAGACCGTCTACCATTTGCTTGCTGCCGCGTGTTTCGTGGCGGCCGCCCCATTTGTCGAACCATCCGCTCCAGAATTCGGAGCACATCTTCGGTGAATTGGGACGTAACTGGCCCAGTTTCTTAAACTCGTTGTCAATATTAGCGCCCGTACCGAAATTCATGGTCCATACCAGGTCGTCCAACCCGTTCTTGGTGAAATTGGAACTCCAGTCGCATTGGAAAAGAGTGACCTTGTCGAAACCGGATTCACGGATGATGTCACGTACCTCGCCGATGTATGCCTTGTCTTCTCCGTAAGAACCGTATTCGTTTTCTACCTGTACCATGATGATCGGACCGCCTTTCTCGATGGTGAGATGTCCGATTTGTTCGCCAACCTTCTTTTCGAAGATGCGCAGGCGCTCCATGAAGTAGGGATCCTGTTCACGCAGGCGTATGTCTTTCTTTTTCAACAGCCACCAAGGCAGTCCGCCCATTTCCCATTCGGCACAGACATAAGGACCGGGACGTACGATGACATACATGCCGTTTTTCTGTGCCAGCTTGATAAAGGCGGCCAAGTCATTGTTACCGCTAAAATCGAACTTGCCCTCTTCCTGTTCGTGTATGTTCCAGAACACGTACACGCAAAGCGTGTTCATACCCAATGCTTTGCACATCTTGATGCGCTGCTCCCAGTACGGGCGCGGAATACGGGGGTAATGCACTTCGGCTGCTTTCACCACAAAGGGTTTTCCGTTAAGCAAGAATGTTTTTTCGCCCACTGTGAACGAATCTTCCTTGGCCACAGCTTGCGCGGGCATACCCGTCAGCAGACCGGCCGACAAAGCGGCGGCCGCCAGCATTCGGCCCACTCCTTTTGTTAAATGTATCATACTTGTTGCTTTTGTTAAATGTGTTTCTTATAGTTTATAGTGTCAAAAATACAACAAAATGCCGGTACATACAAGAAAACGAAATGAAAATCGGGAGCCTTCACATTTCGCACAAATAAAAAAGGGTTTGATTTGGGCGACTGCGTGAAAAGCAGTACTTTTGTGAGTTAAACGTAAGAGGACGTAATCAATAAATATCAACAGGATATGTACAGAACGAACACATGCGGCGAACTTAGGCTCGCCGACGCAGGAAAAGAAGTCACTTTGGCGGGCTGGGTGCAACGCACCCGCAAGATGGGCGGTATGACCTTTGTTGACATCCGCGACCGTTACGGCATCACACAATTGGTATTCAACGACGAGGTGAATGCGGCGCTGTGCGAACAGGCCAACAAGCTGGGACGCGAATACGTGATTCAAGTGAGTGGACGGGTGAGCGAACGGGAAAGCAAGAACAAGAATCTGCCCACCGGTGAAGTGGAAATCATCGTATCGGACCTTCAGGTGCTGAACGCTTCCATGACACCCCCGTTCACGATCGAGGACAATACCGACGGAGGAGATGATATACGCATGAAATACAGATACCTGGATCTGCGCCGGGCTGCGGTGAGAAGCAATATCGAGTTGCGTCATCGCATGACGATGGAGGTCAGACGCTATTTGGACAGCAAGGGATTTCTGGAGATAGAGACTCCTATGCTCATCGGTTCCACGCCGGAGGGAGCGCGCGATTTTGTGGTGCCCTCCCGTATGAATCCCGGACAGTTTTACGCTTTGCCGCAAAGTCCGCAGACCCTGAAACAGCTGCTTATGGTAGCCGGTATGGACCGCTACTTTCAGATTGTAAAGTGTTTCCGCGACGAGGACCTGCGGGCCGACCGTCAGCCGGAGTTTACACAGATCGATTGTGAAATGAGCTTCGTGGAACAGGAAGACGTCATCAGCCTGTTCGAGGGAATGGCCAAACATCTGTTCAAGACGTTGCGCGGAGTGGAGCTTACCGGCGATTTTCCGCGTATGCCTTGGAGCGAGGCCATGCGCCGGTATGGAAGCGACAAGCCCGACACGCGATTCGGTATGGAATTTGTCGAACTGGCCGATGTGCTGAAAGGCAAGGGAGAGTTTGCCGTGTTCAACGATGCCGCTTATATCGGTGGAATCTGCGCACCGGGTTGTGCTTCGTATACCCGCAAGCAACTGGACCAGCTTACCGATTTTGTAAAACGTAGCCAGATCGGTGCCAAAGGCTTGGTATATGCCCGGGTTCAGGAAGACGGAACAGTGAAAAGTAGCGTAGATAAATTCTACTCCCAAGAAGTGTTGCAGGAACTGAAGGGCGCCATGAATGCCGCTCCCGGCGACCTGATACTGATGATGAGTGGAGACGATGTCATGAAGACACGCAAGCAGCTGTGCGAGTTACGTCTGGAGATGGGTAACCGCTTGGGATTGCGCGACAAGAACAAATTCTCTCTGTTGTGGGTGGTAGACTTCCCGATGTTTGAATGGAGCGAAGAGGAAGGGCGGCTCATGGCCATGCACCATCCTTTCACGCACCCGAAGGACGAAGACATACCGTTGCTCGACACCGATCCGGCAGCCGTGCGTGCCGATGCCTACGATATGGTATGCAACGGTGTGGAGGTCGGAGGCGGCTCCATTCGTATCCACGACCCGGAATTGCAGGACAAGATGTTCCGTATCCTGGGCTTTACCGAAGAACGTGCGCAGGAGCAGTTCGGCTTTCTGATGAATGCTTTCAAATACGGTGCTCCTCCTCACGGCGGTCTGGCCTACGGTCTGGACCGGTGGGTGAGCCTTTTTGCCGGGCTGGACAGTATACGGGATTGCATCGCTTTCCCGAAGAACAACAGCGGACGCGATGTGATGCTCGACGCTCCGTCACGCATCGACCAGAAACAGCTTGACGAACTGAATCTTAATCTTGTTCCGTTGAAGGAATAATTCAATAAGGGGACCTCACAAAGATCCCCTTATTTTATACGTATTTTCCGTGGGTGGACAGACATTGGTTCTCCTTGTCCGTAACTTTTTTTGTAAGAGAAAATTTGTCCGGCTGTTCTACCTGGAAACTTAAGTTCAAGACATGAATTGTATACACCGAACTTGTGTCTGTACAGAGTAAGGCATGATGTATATACATTAAAGCGGGATGTGAACAAGGGATGCGCGCAACGACCAATTCCCTCTCTCATCCTTGTGGAAAGAGACGTTCGGAAAAGAAAGGATAAGAAGTGTGATTAAAGTTTATGCACCCAAGCCGACGCCAGGTCGGGATGAGCCTTGCGGAGTTCGGACGCCCTGCGGTAAGCATCGGTTTCGGTGGTAAATCCGGCAAAGATAACCCGTGTCATTTTACCTTTTTTGTAGACCTGGGCGCCCGATATACCGGCTTTGGACAATTTGGATACAAACAAACGGGCATTTTTTTCGGTGACGGCACTGGCGGCTACAATGCAATAGCCCGTCACATTGCCGGTGAGTATGCTGTCTGCTGCCGGAGCCGGGACATGGGATTCAACCTTGGAAGGAACGGAGGCCAAGGTCAGCGAATCGTTTAAAGCCTTACTTTCAGTAACTGATTCAATAGGATTATTTTCAGTTGTTTCGGTAGCTGCTTCCGGCATTTTTTCACTCGTGTGTCCGGCAGGAAGCAGATGCATCGGAATAAATAAGGCGGCTGCATGAGAGTTGTCTCCCGCTTCTATGTTTGTATTTTGAGCAGGCGTCATGAACATGAAGAACAGAATGACGGCGGCTACTGTGGCCGTCACATAATTAATCAGCCTGCGGTTGACACGAATCGTGATATGCTTTTCGTCCCTTTTGATGAAAGGCTGTTTTTCCGGTGTGGAAGTCATCTCGTCCGTCACTTCCCGCTCGGTTTCCAGCACGGGGAAATGCAGCGCGTCCAGTCCGTAATAAAGCGGACAGACGGTACCGGCCTGACAAGGGGAGAAACTCACCTCGCCGTCTTCGTCCTGCGTAAGAACCCCCAGGCTTCCGAAATCGCAGGAGGCATTTTCCAATAAAGTCTGCCGCAGTTTCAGAACCAAAACCTGAAGCATGCGTTTGGCTTCGCTTTCTCCTGTTCCGTACGTCTTCATCAACGAACGAACCAGCAGACCGTCGTTGCTCTGCAAAGCGGGATTGAAGCGCACCGTCCGCATCGGGGGCAGAAACAGGCCTTCGTCTTCAATTCGTTCGGCTGCGACCTGCCGGGTCACAAAGCCACCGAATTGAGGGACGACGACACAATCGTTGTCCAATAACAGGCATTCTATATGTTTGGCCAATTCGTTCATTCTGCAAATGTAACGGTTTCCCGTCATTAAGACGAATTTTTGAGGCAAAATTTATCAAGCATTTATTTTTTTATTGGACCGGTTTCCTCAAATGGCTATCTTTGCAGAACGTAATATTAACCTTTGTTATATACAATCAGTATGAACACATCTTTTTTTTCATGGAGTAAAATGAAAATTTTATTCCTCGGGTTGTGGATAGCGGGCGGTTGTCTATCTTCGTATGCCGGGCGGGAAAGCATACGGATCAATCAAGGATGGAATTTTCGCTTTTCCCATCAGGTAGACCGTAATTCCGCCCGCAGGGTAGACCTTCCGCATACTTGGAATGCCCAAGATGCTTTGAGCGGACGGCACGATTACAAACGCGGTATCGGTAATTACACGAAGCGGCTTTTTATCCGGCCCGAATGGGAAGGGAAGCGGTTGTTCGTGCGCTTTGAAGGGGCCAACAGCGTGAGCAACGTTTTTCTGAACGGCAAGCATGTCGGCGAGCATAGAGGCGGTTACGGCGCGTTCATTTTCGAGATAACGGATTACGTGGCATACGGAAAGGAGAATACGTTGTTGGTGCGCGTCAATAACGGTGAGCAGCTGGATGTGATGCCTTTGGTGGGCGATTTCAATTTCTACGGAGGCATTTATCGCGATGTACATCTGCTTCTGACGGAACGTCTGTGCATATCTCCGCTGGATTATGCCTCGCCGGGTGTTTATCTCATCCAGAAACAGGTGACGGACAAGCGCGCCGAGGTATGTGCGCGCATCAACCTGTCAAACGCTACGGACAAGGCTCAGAAAGCAAGGGTGAGACTGCAAATCGCGGACGGCGGAAAGATACGGTTCGAGACAGTGAAGGAAGTGGTGATTTCTCCACGCACAGATGTGCAGACGGAAGATATGGATTTCTCGCTTTCCGAGCCGCATCTATGGAACGGAACACAAGATCCGTTTATGTATCGGGCTACGGTGATACTGGAGAAGGAAGGGCAGGAGCTTGATCGGGTGGAGCAACCGTTGGGGCTGCGTTATTACACGGTGGATCCCGATAAAGGTTTTTTCCTGAACGGCAAGCATCTGCCTTTGCATGGCGTGTGTCGCCACCAGGAGCGGGCAGAGGTGGGTAATGCCCTCCAGCCGTTCCATCATGAAGAAGATACCCGCCTGATGCTGGATATGGGAGTGAATGCCGTTCGGCTGGCACACTATCCGCAATCGACCTGTATGTATGATCTTATGGACAAGAGCGGTATTGTCACTTGGGCTGAAATTCCCTTCGTAGGTCCGGGAGGGTATGCCGACAAGGGCTACGTGAACCAGTCTTCTTTCCGGGAAAACGGCAAGGAGCAGCTGAAAGAAATGATACGGCAGCATTTCAACCATCCGTCTATTTGTTTTTGGGGACTGTTTAATGAATTGAAAGAAGACGGAGACAACCCGGTGGAATATGTCAAGGAGCTGAACGACATGGCGCATCAGGAAGATCCTACGCGTCCGACAACAGCGGCCAGTAACCAAGGCGGTGATTTGAACTTTATAACGGATCTGATTGCCTGGAACCGCTATGACGGATGGTATGGAGCTACTCCGGCCACGCTGGGTAAATGGTTGGACGCCACCCATCAGCGTTATCCTCAAATAAAGATAGCCATCAGTGAATACGGAGCGGGAGCCAGCATTTACCATCAACAGGATACGTTGGCGCAGACATCGCCGGGCAGTTGGTGGCATCCGGAAAACTGGCAGACCGAATACCACGTGCAGAATTGGCGGATAATCAGCGAACGTCCCTACGTGTGGGGCAGCTTTATATGGAACATGTTTGATTTCGGGGCTGCTCACCGCACGGAAGGCGACCGTCCGGGCATTAACGACAAGGGACTGGTGACCCACGACCGCAAAGTAAAAAAAGACGCCTATTATTTTTACCGGGCTAACTGGAATCCCGAACCGATGGTTTACATTGCCGGCCGGCGCAATGTGAATCGGACACATCCGCAGACGACAGTGGAGGTGTATGCCAATGCCGGTCGCGTGACCCTTTTTGTCAACGGAAAGCAATGGGCGGAGATGCAGCCGGACGGGCTGAACATCTGTCGCTTTGCAGACGTACCCCTCGCTGAAGGTGTCAACACCATAGAGGCACGGGTGAGAATCGGCAAAAAGACGCTGACGGATACCTGTAGCCTGAACTATCACGCCGGCATCGGCCGCTGAAAACGGATGATGCCGATAACTGTCGAATATGAATCCTTTATTAATAAAAATATATGATGTATATGAAAACTTTTTGGATGGTGCTGATGATCGCTGTAGTTTGTCATACGGATCTACGCGCACAAGTGAAAAACATTATTGTGGCTACGGACGAGACAAGTCTGGTACTGACGGTATCCGGTGACGGGCGGCTTCGGCAACGATATTTGGGGCGTAAGCTGCTGAACGAAGCCGACTATAATGCTGTACCGCAGGGAGCGGAAGTGTATCTGACACATGGCATGGAGGATTATTACGAACCGGCGTTGCATGTGAATCATGCCGACGGCAATCCCTCGACGCTGCTGACGTATGTGTCGCACCGGACGGCAACGCTTGCCAACGGAGTGACGGAGACGGTGATCATGCTGACCGATACGGTTTACAAGACCGAGGTAGAATTGCATTACGTGGCTTATGCCAGGGAGAACGTGTTCAAGGCCTGGACGAAAATTACGAACCGCGAATCGAAACCGGTGGTTCTGGAGAAATATGCTTCGTCGATGCTCCATTTCAATTATGGCGAGTATTATCTGTCACAATTTAACGGTGACTGGGCCGATGAGGTGAACTTAAGCGAACAACGCCTTTCGTTCGGCAAGAAGATATTGGATACGAAATTAGGCACGCGGGCCAACATGTTCGTATCGCCGTTCTTCCAACTGGCTTTCAATGCGCCGGCACAGGAAGAAAGCGGCACGGTGCTTACCGGAACGTTGGGCTGGACGGGCAACTTCCGTTTCACGTTCGAGGAGACCCATAGCGGCAGTCTGCGTGTCATCAGCGGTATTAACCCTTATGCTTCGCAATATACCTTGGCAAAAGGAGCTTCTTTCGTGACCCCGGAATTTATCTTTACGCTCAGTTATGCCGGTACGGGGCAGGCTGGCAGAAACCTGCATGATTGGGCACGTCTTCATCAGTTGAAAGACGGACAGGGCACACGCATGACCCTGCTCAACAACTGGGAATCCACCTATTTCGGTTTCAACGAAGAGAAACTCATCGGCCTTATCGCCGAAGCCAAGGAATTGGGGGTAGATATGTTCTTGCTGGACGACGGCTGGTTTGCCAACAAGTATCCCCGCAGCAGCGATCATCAAGGACTGGGCGACTGGGAAGAGACAAAAGACAAACTGCCTAATGGCATCGGTCGTCTCACCGAAGAAGCCAGGAAACAGGGTGTGAAGTTCGGTTTGTGGATAGAGCCGGAAATGGTGAATCCCAAGAGTGAACTCTACGAGAAGCATAAGGACTGGGTGATCACGTTGCCCAACCGTAAGGAATACTATTATCGTAATCAGCTGGTGCTCGATTTGAGCAATCCCAAGGTGCAGGACTATGTCTATTCGGTGGTGGATGGCTTGATGACGAAGTATCCCGACATAGCCTTTTTCAAATGGGATTGCAACAGCCCCATTACGAATATCTACTCCAAATATGAGGGTAAGGAGCACCAAAGCCATCTGTATATAGATTATGTGCACGGTCTGTACAACGTGCTTGAGCGTATCCGTGCGAAATACCCCGACTTGCCCATGATGCTCTGCTCAGGCGGTGGCGGTCGCTCCGATTACAAGGCGCTGGAATACTTCACGGAATTCTGGCCCAGTGACAATACCGATCCTGTAGAACGTTTGTTCATTCAGTGGGGATTTTCGCAGGTGTTTCCGGCCAAGGCTCAGTGTGCGCATGTGACGACCTGGAACCGCTCGGCCAGCATCAAGTTCCGTACCGATGTGGCCATGATGGGTAAACTCGGCTTCGACATCAAGTTCGAGGATATGAAAAGCAACGAACAGGCATTCTGCAAACAGGCTATTCGTGAGTACAACCGCCTGAAAAGTGTTATTCTCGACGGCGACCGCTACGGTCTGGTATCGCCTTATTCCGGTAACCACACGGCTACGATGTATGCCGCAAAGTCGGGGGATAAAGCCGTCCTGTTCAGTTTCGATATTTTCCCGCGTCCGAGCGACAAGACCTATAACGTATGCCTGCGTGGCCTCGATGCACAGCGCCGCTATGTGGTGAAGGAAGTGAACCGCATGGGGCAGAAAGATCGCGTGGTAGGTACTTATTCCGGCGATTTTCTGATGAATGTGGGATTATCCGTATTCACACATTCCAAGATGAATAGCCGTGTGTTCGAGATCGTGGCCGAGTGAATAAAGACAGCATTTGATTGATCAAACACACCGATCTCCCCGTTGCGATGTTTGTGCGCGACGGGGAGATCTTTTTTTTGAGTCGGCGCACGGCAGCGGACAGTCCACAATTATCTCGTTGCGTTCTGCCTTTAATTACAGTTATTTTGCTTATCTTTGCAGATAAACTAATACAAGATTATGGAATATATAGAGACAGCCGTAAAGGACGTTTGGGTGATTGAGCCCAAGGTTTTCAAGGACGCCCGTGGCTATTTTATGGAAGCATTTAAAAAGGCGGAGTTCGAGGAACATGTCGGGGCGGTGGACTTTGTGCAGGATAACGAATCCCGTTCTTCCTACGGTGTACTGCGCGGTTTGCATTATCAGAAAGGCGATAGCAGCCAAGCTAAGTTAGTGCGCGTAATCAAAGGGACGGTAGTGGACGTGGCTGTAGACCTGCGTCGGAGTTCGCCTACCTTCGGGCAGCATGTAATGGTGGAATTGAGCGAGGACAACAAGCGTCAGCTTTTCATCCCGCGCGGTTTTGCCCACGGTTTTCTTGTACTCAGCGACGACGCCGTGTTTACGTATAAAGTGGACAATGCCTACGCGCCGCAGTCGGAATGCTCCATCCGTTTCGACGACCCGGAGCTGGCCATTCAATGGCCCATCGCAGCCGAAGACATGAAACTGTCGGACAAAGATGTCAAGGGGGTAGGCTTCAGCGATGCCGTTCTGTTCGATTAAACCAATAAAAGCAAGATAATAAGATGAAGATTGCAATAGTCGGCACCGGATACGTAGGGCTGGTGACAGGTACGTGCTTTGCCGAAATGGGGGTAGACGTGACATGTGTGGACGTAGACCCCGATAAGATAGACAAACTTCGCCAAGGCATTATACCTATTTATGAGCCGGGACTGAAGGATATGGTGTTGCGCAACTGTAGTGCGGAACGCTTGCATTTCACTACGGATCTGTGCAGTTGCCTGAATGACGTGGAGGTGGTGTTCAGCGCTGTCGGCACGCCGCCGGACGAAGACGGGAGCGCCGATCTTACTTATGTGCTCCAAGTGGCGCGTACGATCGGCGAGCACATGACGGGATATAAATTGGTGGTTACCAAGAGTACGGTTCCTGTAGGTACGGCCGAGAAGGTGAAAGCGGTGATTCAGGCAGAACTGGACCGGCGCGGATTACAATTGCCGTTCGATGTGGCTTCTAATCCCGAATTCCTGAAAGAGGGGAGTGCCATTCCTGATTTTATGAGCCCGGACCGCGTGGTGGTCGGTGTGGAAAGTGAAAAGGCAAAAGCGCTGATGACCAGGCTCTACAAACCTTTTCTCATTAATAATTTCCGTGTGATATTCATGGACATTCCTTCGGCCGAGATGACCAAATATGCCGCTAACTCAATGCTGGCCACCCGTATCAGTTTCATGAATGATATAGCCAATCTGTGTGAGCGGGTAGGGGCAGACATAAATATGGTTCGTAGCGGAATCGGGTCGGACACCCGAATCGGACGCAGATTTCTGTATGCCGGTTGCGGATACGGCGGCTCCTGTTTTCCGAAGGATGTAAAGGCTTTGATCAAAACAGCGGCAGACAACGGATATGAAATGAAAGTGCTAAGAGCCGTAGAGGAGGTCAACGAGAGACAAAAGTCCGTTCTGTTTGAGAAATTGAGCAAGGCTCTGAACGGTGAACTGGCCGGGTGCACGATTGCTTTATGGGGACTGGCATTCAAACCGGAGACGGACGATATGCGGGAAGCTCCGGCACTGATTCTGATTGACAAGCTGAAAGCGGCGGGATGTCATATTCGTGTATACGATCCGGAAGCTATGGCTGAATGCAAGCGCCGTCTGGGGGATGATGTTTATTATGCCCGGGATCGGTATGATGCTCTTCTGGATGCAGATGCTTTGTTATTGGTAACGGAGTGGAAAGAATTCCGCTTACCGGCGTGGGGCGTCATGCGAAAAACCATGAAACGCTCTTTGATCATCGACGGGCGCAATCTGTATGACGGAGCGGAAATGGCTGAGCAGGGATTTGAATACCATTGTATAGGTAGATAATACATTATATAAAGCATCCCGAAAAAAGAACGAATGTTTATCGGCATTCGTTCTTTTTTCGGGATGCTTTTTTAATAAGAATTTCTTCCCGGGAGGCCCTTCTAATCGTTTTGAGGGGCATGGGCGGAAGGAGTTGTGGAGCTTCCTTTCTTTTTCGGACGGTAATGACGTCTTTTTTTCTTTCGGGGGGTACTGGTATCGGATGTTCCCTTGTTTGAAGGTTCCTGGAGGGACGATGCAGGAACGTCGCCGGTAACAGGCATCGTCGGTGCTGTTTCGGGAGATGTCGGGACAGCAGAACCCAGTGAGGCGGTGTGCTTATTTTTGCGAGATGAGCGTGACCGGCCTCGCGAACGGTTTCGTCCGCGTTCATTGTTTCTGTTTTTGCCCTGACGTGCACTTCCTTTATAGAGCGGCGCTTCGCCCAGACTTTCGGGCAAGGTGTTCTTCTCTATCTCTTTTCCCAGAAAGCGTTCGATGGCTGCGAATTTAGGTTGATCTTTTTCGCCCACGAAGGTGATGGCGGCACCGTCATGATTGGCACGCGCCGTTCGTCCGATACGATGTACATAATCTTCGGCATCGTGAGGGACGTCGTAGTTGACCACCAATTGTATGTCGTCAATATCAATGCCGCGTGCTACGATGTCGGTAGCAACTAAGATGTCTATCTGTTGGGTTTTGAATCTGTACATCACCTCATCACGTTCGCTCTGTTCCAGATCGGAATGCATGGCGTCGGCGTTAAAACCGGCTCTTTTCAAAGCCAGGGAAATGTCTTTGACTTTCAGTTTGGAGGAGGCAAAGACGATCACACGTTCCGGTTTGCTGTTTTTAAACAAGCTTTTGATTAAGGACAGTTTTTGCGCCTCATAGCAAATATATGCCGACTGCATGATCTTCTCTGCCGGTTTCGAAACGGCCAGTTTCACTTCTACGGGATCATGTAGAATGGTCTGGGCCAGTTCTTGTATTTTCCGAGGCATAGTAGCAGAAAACATGATGGTCTGCCGGTTCTTCGGCAAGTATTTCACAATCTGCATAATATCATCGCTGAATCCCATGTCGAGCATACGGTCCGCTTCGTCCAGAATGAAAAATGACACTTGGGAGAGATCCACATTACCTAAACTCAAATGACTGATAAGGCGTCCCGGAGTAGCGATGATAACGTCTGCTCCCAAAGACAGACCTTTTTTCTCCTGTTCATAACGAATACCATCGTTTCCGCCGTAAACAGCCACGCTGGAAACCGCCATATAGTAGGAAAAGCCCTCCATTGCCTGATCGATTTGTTGGGCCAGTTCCCGTGTGGGCGACATGACAATACAGTTAATGGCATTTTGAGGGTATCCTCCGTCACATAACTTACTCAGTACGGGAAGCAGGTAAGCGGCTGTCTTACCGGTACCGGTCTGAGCTACACCGATCAGGTCCTTCCCTTCCAAAATTACGGGGATGGCATGCTCCTGAATAGGCGTACATTCCTGGAAGTTCATATCATCGAGTGCGTCGAGAACGGAATCGTTTAAATCTAAATCGTAAAAATCCACGTTATATATTTTATTTTTGTGCGTAAAATGATTTATTATCTGGGTGCCTTCTTATATAAATAAAAGGCGATAAGCGAGAACAGGATATTCGGAATCCATACCGCTATCATCGGCGGAAAGTTTGCATTGAGGGCAAAAGTAGCCGAAATACTCTGGAACAGAATGAACGAGGCACTTAAAGCAAGTCCTATTCCTAAATAGAGCCCCATGCCTCCTTTTCGCTTGCGCGAGGAAAGAGAAAGGCCGATAGTCGTAAGTATGAACGAAGCGAAAGGAGAAGCGAAGCGTTTATAATATTCCACTTCGAAGGGTTTGACATTGCCCGATCCCCTCATGCGCTGTTTGGCCACATATTCTTTCAGTTCGGGATTGGTGAGGGTTTCCTGCTGGTTCTTACTGAGCAGAAAATCGGAAGGCTCCATCATAATGACAGAGTCTATTTTGGTTCCATGTGTGATATATTCACGCATTCCTTTCATCTGACGCAAGGTATAATTATGTATTTTCCACCGGTAGCGTTCGTCGGAAAGGGTATCGTAGCTGACACGGGTTGCGGTCAGATGAGATACCAGTTTCTTATCCACAAACTTATCCAGTGAGAAATGATACCCCGTCTTCGTGATGCCGTCGAAATGTTCGATAAAGGCGATCACCCCCGTATCTACCTGCAACTGTATGTTTTCGGCAAAATCGGCTTTCTTCTTCCTCTTATATACATTCTCAAAATTCAGGCGGGTGACGCTTCCTTGCGGAATAACATACGACCCCAGATAGAAAGACAGACAGGCGATGATAGCCGCCGAAATCATATAAGGGCGCATCAGCCGGGCAAAGCTCATGCCTGTGGACATCATGGCTATTATTTCGGAATTGTCGGCCAGCTTCGAGGTAAAGAAAATAACGGAGATAAAGATAAAAAGCGGACTGAAAAGGTTGGAAAAATAGGGTACGAAATTGAGATAGTATTCGAAGACGATGCCTTTCCAGGGTGCATGGTTGGTTGTGAATTTATCAATGTTCTCATTGAAATCAAATACCACGGCAATGGAAATGATCAGTATGATGGAAAAGAAATAGGTCCCCAGAAACTTACCGATCAGATAGCGGTCCAATCGGGTAAGGAACAAGGATTTGATTCGTTTGATCTCCATATCGCTTTTCTGTCTTTTAAAGTCGGGTGGAAACATTCTTCACCATACCGGCTTTCCAGGAAGCAAAATCGCCCGCAAGGATATGTTTCCGTGCTTCTGCGGTGAGCCACAGATAAAAAGCCAGATTATGAATAGAAGCAATTTGCATGGCAAGCAGTTCGCCGGCTTTGAACAAATGATGCAGATAAGCCTTGGAATAGGTCGTGTCAACATACGAAGTCCCGTCGGGATCTACCGGCGAAAAATCAGTTTCCCATTTCTTGTTACGCATGTTCATAATACCGTTACGCGTAAACAACATCGCATTACGTCCGTTACGGGTGGGCATCACACAATCAAACATATCAACGCCCCGCTCTATGCCTTCCAGAATATTGACCGGCGTACCGACCCCCATCAAATACCGGGGACGGTCTTTGGGTAAAATACCGTTGACAACTTCTATCATTTCATACATGACTTCGGCCGGTTCTCCTACGGCCAGCCCTCCGATGGCATTTCCATCCGCTTCCTTGGAAGCGACGAACTCGGCCGACTGGATACGCAGATCCCGATACGTGCATCCCTGTACGATAGGAAACAGAGATTGCTGATAACCGTACTTGGGTTCCGTCTCGTTGAAACGCTTGATGCACCGATCCAACCAGCGATGGGTAAGTCCCAGGCTTTTTTTTGCGTAATTGTAATCCGACGTCCCCGGAGGGCATTCGTCAAAAGCCATCATAATATCCGCACCGATGGAACGTTCAATATCCATGACGCGTTCCGGCGTAAAGATATGCTTCGAACCATCAATGTGCGACCGAATTTCACATCCTTCTTCGCGCAGTTTGCGGATTCCTGTCAGTGAAAAGACCTGAAACCCGCCGCTGTCGGTCAGCATCGGACGGTCAAATGCGTTGAACCGATGCAAACCGCCGGCTTTCTCCAGTACATCAATTCCCGGGCGCAAATAAAGATGATAGGTGTTACCCAAAATAATCTGCGCCTTAATGTCTTCTTTCAGTTCCCATTGATGTACGGCTTTTACACTGCCCAATGTCCCTACAGGCATGAATACGGGCGTTTCTATACATCCGTGGTCTGTAGTAATCCGACCGGCTCTTGCCTGTGTTGCCGGATCCGTATATTGCAATTGAAAAGTCATCGGTTTTCGCTTTCTTTGTCCTTGTCTTCCTCAAATGTGAAAGTAATGGCATCCTGTACCTTTTCATCGAGCAGAGCAATCTGGAACACATCACTTACATTATCTACATAATGGAACGTCAGTCCTTTAAGGTACATATCGGGAATTTCCTCAATGTTTTTCTGATTTTCCTTACTCATGATAATATCTTTGATGCCGGCCCGTTTGGCAGCCAGGATCTTTTCTTTGATACCGCCTACGGGAAGTACTTTCCCCCGAAGCGTTATCTCTCCTGTCATGGCCAGATTGGGGCGTACTTTTCGCTGTGTCAGAGCCGACGCAAGCGAAGTGGCCATCGTGATACCTGCCGACGGACCGTCTTTGGGAACCGCTCCTTCGGGAACATGAATATGAATATTCCAGTTGTCGAAGATACGCATATCCAAACGTAGCATCTCCGCATGCGCCTTAATGAATTCCAATGCCAGTACGGCTGACTCTTTCATCACATCGCCGAGGTTGCCCGTCAAAGTCAGTTTGCCGCCTTTGCCTTTGCTCAAACTTGTTTCTATGAATAATATTTCACCGCCTACAGAAGTCCAGGCCAGTCCCGTCACCACACCGGCATGCCGGTTGCCCTGATATTTGTCACGACTGTACTCCGGTTTGCCCAGTAATGTCTCAACATCATTTGTTCGAATGTCCGTACACGGGAACACACCATTGCGTGCATAGCCTAAAGCCAGCTTACGGAAGATTTTACCCAATTGCTTCTCAAGACTGCGTACACCGGATTCGCGCGTATAGTTTTCAATGATATATTCTATGGCCGACCGATTTATCTTTACATCTTCCTGATCACTAAGGCCGTTGTTTTCCTTTTCTTTAGGGATAAGATGCCGTTTCGCAATCTCTATTTTCTCTTCCGTAATGTATCCGCTGACTTCTATCAGTTCCATTCGGTCGAGAAGAGGGCGGGGGATCGTACCGATATTATTGGCTGTCGCTATGAACATCACCTTGGACAGATCGTAATCAATATCCAGGAAATTGTCATGAAACGCACCGTTCTGCTCGGGATCCAACACTTCAAGCAGTGCCGATGCCGGGTCGCCGTTTACCGTGTTCTGAGTGATCTTGTCTATCTCGTCCAGGATGAATACCGGATTCGAACTGCCGGCTTTTATCAGGCTTTTGATAATCCTGCCGGGCATGGCACCGATATAAGTCTTACGGTGTCCGCGAATTTCAGCTTCGTCATGAAGACCGCCTAACGAGATACGCACATATTCGCGTTTTAAAGCCGTGGCAATACTCTTACCCAAAGATGTTTTTCCCACTCCGGGAGGGCCGTAAAGGCATAATATGGGGGCTTTAAGATCGCCTCTGAGACGCAACACGGCCAGGTGCTCCAGAATGCGCTCTTTCACCTTCTCCATGCCGTAGTGGTCTTTGTTAAGCACTTTCTCGGCATTCTTCAGGTTCAAGTTGTCCGTCGTATACTTGTTCCAAGGCAGACTAAGCAGTGTTTGCAGATAGTTCAACTGAACATTGTAGTCCGGCGTCTGGGGATTCAGACGTTCCAGTTTGGCCAGTTCACGTGTGAATACTTTGGCTACCTCCTCGTTCCATTCCTTGTCCTGGGCTTCTTGCTGTAGTTCCTGGATGTCCTGCTCCTGCGGCGAGCCTCCCAGTTCGTCCTGTATGTTTTTGATTTGTTGCTGCAAGAAATATTCTTTCTGCTGCATATCCAGATCTTCCCGAGTCTTGCGTTGGATTTCGGCACGGAGTTCGGCATACTGTATCTCCCGGTTCAGGAGCCGCAACAGATGGAAAGTGCGCTGTTCCAGTGACGCTTCTTCGAGCAACAGCATCTTCCGCGCAATCGGGAAGGGGAAATTAGCGCATACAAAGTTCACCAGAAACATCTTGTTGCTCACATTCTTTATAGCAAACATAGCCTCTTTGGGCATCTGTTCGCTCACTTTGATATACTGTATGGCGCGTTCCCGGCAAGTTTCAACCAAGATTTCATATTCTTTGTTCTCCTTGTCGGGCAGCATATCATTGAGTTGCTTTACTTCGCCTGTCAGATAAGGTTTCTCTGCCGTTATGCCGGAAAGTTCAAAGCGGCTGAGCCCCTGCAAAATGATGGTAATGGACTGATCCGGTAATTCCAGTACGCGGATAACACGGGCTAACGTGCCGGTATGATATAAATCTTCAAAACCCGGCTTTTCCGTATCGGGCGACAATTGGCATACCACTCCGATGTGTGTATTCCCTTTTTCGGCTGCTCTTACTAGTCTCAGGGATGATTTTCTTCCTACGGCCACCGGCATTACCACGCCTGGGAACAACACCATATTCCGCAAGGGAAGGATAGGCAGTGTCGTTTCCATTTCCACGTCGAATACGCTGGATTCATCACCATCAAAGTCTGCAACTAAAGAAAATGGGTTCTGATTATCGTCAATTTGCATAATTACCTAAAAAAATTAATCCGGTGAATACTATTTTCACAAAACGCGGGCAAAGGTACAAAAAATAAGCCGAATAACATACGAATATATAGGAAATAAAATAAATTAGATCACTTTTTGTTGCAAGCGTTTACAGGACTTTCTACCGTGAAATACTTCTTGTTTTCACTTCTTATACGTATATTTTTCTG
>ERZ778503.1053-NODE-1053-length-21038-cov-7.419149_pt1 | contig 21038 bp, 15 predicted proteins | sample MGYA00510047_ERZ778503 | MGnify/ENA primary metagenome ERZ778503 (study PRJEB29527, sample SAMN07138965) | mouse gut metagenome | material: feces | host: mouse | place: China:Nanjing | collected 2016-01-25 ... | reverse complement strand
GAACATGAAAAAAGAGCGGAAATTCGGGCTTAAAGAGTTTCCGAGACCGCTCAATGATTGGAATGGAGGAGAAGTTAATGGAACAGTTGAACGTAATGACACAGCAGGATAACGAGAAAATAATCAGAATTCTCAGCGATTTACTAACAAAAGACAAGGAATTCCAAATAATGATCACAGTTCCGGCAGGTTCAAAGCTTACAGACAGTGACAACAGTTTGGTGCAGAAAAAAGCAGACAGCAGATCCGAATTAAGCTTAGGGGAAAATGCGCATGATCTTGAAAAAGACGTTACAGACATGATACACGAAATCGGTGTACCTGCGCATATTAAAGGGTACCAGTATCTTCGTGAGGCGATTATGATGTCGGTGGAAGATATTGAGATGTTAAATTCTATCACCAAGATTCTTTACCCATCAATCGCAAAGAAATACCAGACAACACCAAGCCGTGTCGAGCGTGCGATAAGACATGCGATTGAGGTGGCATGGAGCAGAGGAAAAATGGAGACGCTCGATTCTCTGTTTGGATATACGATCAATATCGGTAAGGGCAAACCGACCAATTCAGAGTTTATTGCCCTGATTGCAGATAAGATCAGACTTCACTACAGAGCATAGACATAGAGCGATAATAGGACAAATTCCTTTACATTCCTGCTGTGGTTGGTGTATAATAATGATATAAATAATTCGCGAACACTGGGATTCGTGTAGAAAGGGATTTGATAGTATGAAAAACATTTTATTTGTGGCTTCAGAAGGTGTACCATTTATTAAAACGGGGGGGCTTGCAGATGTAGTAGGTTCTCTTCCGAAGTATTATGATAAGCAGTATTTTGACGCAAGGGTGATACTGCCGAAATACATGTGCATGTCAGATAACATGAAATCACTAATGCAGTACAGAACACATTTTTATATGGATTTTATGGGGCAGAGTGAGTACGTTGGCGTACTTGAGGCACAGTATGATGGTATCACATATTACTTTATTGACAACGAGAAAATGTTTGGTGGCTTTAAGCCGTACAGTGATGACCATGTGGGTGAGATTACGAAGTTTGTATTTTTCTCAAAGGCAGCATTGTCTATCCTTCCAGTTGTTGGATTCCGGCCTGATATAGTACATTGTCATGATTGGCAGGCAGCGATTATTCCGGTTTATTTGAAAGAGCGGTTTGCGCAGGGTGAATTTTACAGGGGCATGAAATCCATTATGACAATTCATAATCTCAAGTTTCAAGGAATTTATGACATCAAGACAATTCAGAAAATTACAGGGCTTGATGGTTCATACTTTGCACCGGACAAACTTGGATATTTTAAAGACGGAAACTTGTTAAAGGGTGGATTGACCTATGCGGATGCAATCACAACAGTGAGTGCGACTTATGCAGAGGAGATTAAGACAGATTTCTACGGTGAGAAACTCAATGGACTTTTGACTGCAAGAACACATGACTTGCGTGGAATTGTAAATGGTATTGATTACAATGAATACAATCCAAATACAGACCAGTTTATTGTACATCATTACAATGCTTCCAATTTCAGGAAGGAGAAAGTTAAGAATAAGCGGGAGCTGCAAAAACAGATTGGTCTTGAAGAAAATGATAAAAAGATGATGATCGGCATCGTGTCAAGACTTACCGATCAGAAGGGTATGGATCTTGTCGCATACATTATGGATGAGCTTTGCAGTAAAGATGATATCCAATTGGTAGTGCTCGGCACAGGAGAAGAACGCTATGAAAATATGTTCCGTCATTTTGATTGGAAATATCACGGCAAGGTTTCTGCACATATCTATTATTCAGAAGAACTTTCCCATAGAATTTACGCAGCTTGTGATGCATTTCTAATGCCGTCTTTGTTTGAGCCTTGTGGACTTAGTCAGCTAATGTCACTGCGTTATGGCACAGTTCCTATTGTGCGTGAGACAGGTGGATTAAAAGACACTGTGGAACCGTACAATGAGTATGAAAATAAAGGCACTGGATTTAGTTTTGTAAATTATAATGCACATGAGATGCTCAATACGATTCGTTATGCAGAGCAGGTATATTATGATAGAAAACGTGAATGGAACAAGATTGTGGACAGAGCGATGGCTGTAGATTATTCTTGGGGTATGTCCGCAATGAAATATCAGGAAATGTATGACTGGATGATAGGTTAAAACGATGGCATTTGACGGAGTGACAATTGCAGGAATTGTTAGCGAACTTAAGGATAAATTAGTGGGGAATCGGATTTATAAGATTGCTCAGCCGGAAAAGGATGAATTGCTTTTGACGATAAAAGGAAGCTGTGGGCAAGTTCGGATGCTGATGTCGGCGGACGCATCATTACCATTACTTTATCTGACAGAAAAGAATAAGACAAGTCCAATGACAGCACCCAATTTCTGTATGCTTTTGAGAAAACATTTGCAGAATGCACGCATTGTATCTGTGACGCAACCCGGTTTGGAACGCATTGTGCGTTTTGAATTAGAACATTTAAATGAACTTGGAGACCTGTGCAGAAAGTATCTGATTATAGAATTGATGGGAAAGCACAGCAATATTATATTCTGCGATGAAAAGAATATGATTATTGATAGTATTAAGCATATTTCAGGAATGGTAAGTTCTGTTCGAGAAGTCTTGCCAGGGCGCGAATATTTTATTCCAAAGACACAGGAAAAGGCAGAATTGTTGGACTGCACATCAGAGGAGATTACAGCGGTACTGAAGGCACGAAGTATGCCAGTGTTTAAAGCAATCTATACAGGCTTTACAGGAATATCGCCTTGTATTGCGCACGAATTATGCATCAGGGCAGGAATTGATGCAGACTGGTCTTCTCCTGAACTGGAAAAAGAAGCACTTTCACGGTTGACAGCGGTACTTAACTGTTTAGCAGATGATGTGCGAAAGGAAAAATTTTATTATAATGTTGTGTATGAGAATCGTCAACCGGTTGAGTACGCAGCTATAAGATTGAGTTCTTATGCACAAGAACAAAGTAGAGTGTTTACACATATCTCTGAGCTTTTGGAATATTATTATGCCGAAAAAAATACCATCACACGCATTCGACAGCGCTCTGTAGATTTACGCAGGATTGTTCAAACGGCGCTTGAGCGAAATGTAAAAAAGTATGACTTGCAAGTAAAACAGCTTCAAGATACGGAAAAACGGGAAAAATATAAAGTGTATGGTGAACTTTTGAACACGTATGGTTATGAAGTGGAGATTGGCGCAAAGTCGATGGAGGCTTTAAACTATTACGATGATCAGAAGATAACAATACCACTTGATCCAACGCTTTCCGCCGGAGAAAATGCCAAAAAATATTTTGACAAGTATCAGAAATTAAAGCGTACCTATGAGGCGCTGACAACACTGACGCGGGAGACAAAAGAGGAAATTGAACATCTTTCGTCTATTAGCACGGCACTTGACATTGCACTGCGAGAAGAAGATTTAGTCCAGATTAAAGAGGAATTAATCGAGAGTGGCTATATTAGAAGAAAGGGCAATGCAAAACGAGAAAAAGTGACAAGCAAACCGTTTCACTATGTTAGCACTGATGGATATCATATCTATGTTGGTAAGAATAATTATCAGAATGAAGAACTTACTTTTAAGTTTGCAACTGGGAATGATTGGTGGTTTCACACAAAAGGAATACATGGCTCGCATGTGATAGTCAAGGCGAATGGGGAAGAACTTCCAGACAGAGTATTTGAGGAAGCCGGAAAACTTGCAGCACATTATTCCCAAGCAAGAGGTCAGGAAAAGGTAGAGATTGACTACACACAAAAAAAGAATGTCAAAAAACCAAATGGTTCAAAACCAGGGTTTGTGGTGTATTATACCAATTATTCGCTTGTGATTGATTCGGATATTACGGGAATACAACAAGTGGAAGATTAAAAATATATAGGAAAACATAAAAATCGAGTAGGGAAGGTCACTTCCCTACTCGATTTTTATGCACAGACCCGTGCAGAGGAAATAAGTCGCTAAAGCGACGCACGGGTCGCGTATATCGAGTAAAGAAAAGACGAAGCTTTTTTATTCGATTGTACACAGACACGAAAAGGAATATGTAAGCAAAATAGTACTAAAGCTCTATACATAATAGATTTATAAAAAAGTATGATAAAACAATATGACAGAAATTCTATTAATAATTTACAGGAGGAGTGCAATGAAAAAATTTATTAGGATTTTAGTTTTTATCGTATTATTTGCTTTTGTGTTTTGTAAAGTTACATCAGTAAATCTGGCAAAAAGTATAGATAAAACTGAAAATCAACATAACACAGAATCTAAAAAGGAACAATCTATGATAGAGGGCATCGAACAGGAGCGTGTTACAGAACTGCAAGAAAACCAGACAATTATAGAAAGCCTAATAGAAACTAAGTGTATTATAGAAAGTGAGACAGAAGGAATACCAACAGAAACCACTACAGAAAAGGAAATAGAGGAAACTTTAATAGAAACTGAGATAGAAAATACTACAGAGAGTGAAATAGAAGAAATTTTAACAGAAATTGAACCAGAGAGTGTTACGGAAAGCGAGACAGAAGAAACTTTAATAGAAACCGAAGTGGAAAGTGCTACAGAAAGTGAAATAGAAGAAATTTCAACAGAAATTGAATCAGAGAGTGTTACGGAAAACGAAATAGAAGATGGAAGTTTATTGATTAATAAGGTGGTACTTTGTGGAGATGGTAACTGGAATGATAATAAAAATTGTTATTATACAAAACAGGACCACGTGGAAATTAAAGTTAGTATAATAAATGAAATTAATACAGAAAAAGAGATTGCTATTCAGATTGGGGATAATGTTCTTTCCCAATTTAATGATGAGAAAGATACATATGTAGGAAACATAGTACTATCAGAAGGCGAGAACGAAATTGTAATTTCTCTAATGTTGGAAGGGAAGGAAGAAGACAGAAGAAAATTAAATATTATACAAGATTGTGTACCACCTATAATTATAAAAGTGGATGGTAAAGAAATAAAAGATAACAAATTCTATCAAAATGAAGTCATTAAAATTGGTGAAATAATTATGCTTGAAGTGAATGAGGAGGAAGCATCAGGAATAAAGGAAGTCAAAATATTAGATTGTGATAAGAAAGAAATTAACTATCGTACTAATATCGATGAAAATAAAGTGACATGCACTTTTATGGAACCACTTGCCAATACAATATTGGAGGCTTTTGTAATAGATAATGCGGGGAATGAAAGTGACAAGTTTAAGATTTTCTTAGATACAGAATTGCCAGAAACCCATATAATATATTCTGTTGTAGAAAATACACAAATACGAGAACTTTATAATGAAATGATAGAAAATAATATCTGTAAAGTTTATACAAATAAAGAACAATTTTCTGCGGAACTTAAAGTACAGGATAAAGTTTCTGGAATTGCAATTGTGGAAGCTGAAATTGATGGAGTTTCTATAAAACCTATTGTGCTAGCAGACGAGGAACAAGAAAAAGTATCTTATCAATTTGATTTTAAGGTGCATAAATCTAAGCAAACAATAACATATCGTATTACAGACCTTGCAGGAAATTGTTCAGAAATAGCATATGAAATACTTTTGGATAAAACGGCGCCAAGGTGCCAACAAAAAGAAAATGAGATACAAACACTACAAAATAAAACATTTCAGATTTCAATCTGTGAGGACGAATCTGGAATTTGGAAGGCATATATTGAAAGAGAGGGAAAAAGATATGTATTGACAGCCAATGATGTAGAATATGGATATACGTTTTCAGAGGAGGAAATTGACAAGAGTGCAGAGAAAGTTGCATATACATTATATTTGATGGATAAGGCAGGAAATATTTTTACGGATTGTTTTTATTTGCTGTTTGATTTTACTCCTCCACAAATAGAACTTGCTGTCCACCGAGAGCAGGAAGGTAACGAAAACCCGTTTTCCTGCGAATTATCTGGAACAATAGAGCGATACTATACCAATACAAACTGTAAATTGGTGGTGACTGTCACAGACAAGACAAATGGTGGCTGTTCGTCAGGAGAAATGATGTTGACATTGTTGACAGAAAAAAATGGAACACGACACAAGGAAAATTTAAAATTGGTGAATGGTGTATGTGAAACTGTTGTAACATTTTCAGGAAAGGAATATGAAAACAATATCTATACACTGCAAGCTTGTGATATTGTTGGCAATAGGAGTGAATATACATTTGAAATTATCTATGATTCTGTTACACCAGTGATAACAATAATGGAATTGGATGAAGGGATAGATAAACAATATCAAAAGAAACGACAACTTAGTTTGTCTATAGAAGAATCTTATTTTTCCGAAAATAATTTTATACTTTTACCATTGAATACTCAAAAAGAGGAAGACGTTCCAAAGATTAGCAGTTGGACAACAAAAGGAACAAAACACAGTGCATCGCTTATTTTTTCAAATGATGGAATCTATTGTTTTCAAATCGTATGTACAGATAAGGCAGGAAACAAATCTCTATATAAAGTGGATAAATTAATAATTGATACCATTGCGCCTAAAGTAGCAATTTCATATGAAAAAGAACAACAAGAACAAGGGATTCGTTATAATCAACCAACAATAATTACGGTGACAGACAGAAACTTTGATATTGCACAGAATCATAAATTGCTTGTGGTGTCAGATAACAAAAAACCAATTATTAGCAAGTGGAAAAAAACAGAAAATGCAGATCAGTATTCCTGTACAGTTCAATTTGCCGAAGATGGTGTATATCAATTTCAATGTGCCTACAAAGATAAAGCAGGAAATGTGTCTGATATGGTAGTCAGTGATATTTTAGTGATTGACAATACACTTCCATTAATTCAGGCGTCTTATGCAGATAAAAAGAACAAAATGGGAATTTATTGTAATACTTCAGGAGTATTGCATATTGATATAACAGAAGAAAACTTTTCTAAAGAATTTGTTGAGGTGATATTGCACAATCAAAAAAGTGCAAAGAAAATAAATTTAAAAGTTCCATGGAATAAAACAGCGGGACATCTCTATAAAGCGACCTATCAAATACAGGAAGATGGAATGTACAATTTTACAGTTATTTGTAAAGATAAGGCAGGTAATAAGGCAGAAGTTTATCAGAGTGATATTTTTCTTGTTGACAGAAACAAACCAATTGTAAATATTTCTTATGAGGAAACAAAGCAGATGGATGACTGTTATAAGGGTTCAAGGACAGCAAAAATCACAGTGCGAGATATTTCTTTTGATGAAAATTGTACAACAAATTTTAATATAACACCTAACAATATACCTGTGACAATTAGTGCATGGACCAAAAAGAGTATCGAGCATACAAATGAATATGAGTACACATGTACGGTTATTTTTGAACAAGATGGAGCGTATACCTTTGAATTTTCTTGTGTGGATCAAGCTGGGAATTTTTCAGAGATTGTTAAAGGAGGCAGTTTTATTATTGATAATACTGCACCTGTTATTCAAATGGATTTTGAGCATACAGATACCAATGATGGGAAGATTTATCATAAAACAAAAACAGCAATTGTTAAAATAATAGAACAAAATTTTGTTAAGGAAAATGTGCGAATTGAGCCAATTGGATTGACAACAGCAAATACATTTTTCGTAGAAAATATGGTTCCAACAGCGGACAAATGGTTATCGGATGGAATTGTGCATAGTACTACAATAAATTTTTCAGAGGATGGTATTTATGGATTTCGTATAATATGCAAAGACAAAGCAGGCAATGAAGGAAAAATGGAATTGGATAATGGAAAGTTTTGTATTATAGATACCACAGCGCCATCTGTAAAGATTACCTATGATAAGGATACATTAAAAGACAAGTTTTATTATGGGACAAGAATAGCAAAAGTGACTGTTACGGATGCTAATTTTGATGAACACTGCGAGATAAATTTTGATTTTGGTACAGGGAATGCGAAACCTAGAATTGGCAAGTGGAGACAAGAGGGCACAGATTCTATTTGTGAGATTTCTTTTCAAAAGGATGGAGAATATCATTTTCAATTTTCTTGTAAAGATAAAGCAGGTAATTTGTCAAAGACAATAGATGGTGGCAGTTTCGCGATTGATACCACAAAGCCAGAAATTTCTGTAACTTTTGACAATAATAACGTCAAAAATGAAAATTATTATAATGCTTCAAGAACAGCAACCATTACAATTATAGAAAAGGCTTTTTCAGAGCAACTTGTTCAAATAGAAGCATTAGATACTTTAGAAGTTGACAAGCTTCCATCGGTAAGCAAATGGAAGACAAACGGTGAATGTCATACTGCTACAATAAATTTTACAAAAGAAGGTGTTTATGGATTCCAGATAGCCTGTAAAGACTTGGCAGGAAATACAGCAAAAGATTATGTGAGTACATTTTTTGTGATAGATAAAACAGCACCACAAATTACTTTTGATGGCGTGCGTGCAAATTCTGCTAACAATGGTGTTGTAATGCCCGTTGTAAACTATAGAGATTCTTATTTGGATGAGACAGCGACAATAGTGACACTTACAGGGACGAATCATAGTGACCAGACAACAAGAGTGCAAAAAAACGTGACTGCAGATGGGATACAACTGGTTTATCCAGATTTTGCACATGTGAAGGAGATGGATGATGTTTATACATTGCGCGTAAAAGCTGTAGATTTAGCAGGAAATGAGAAGGAGGAGGAACTCAATTTTTCTGTCAATCGCTTTGGCTCAACCTACAAAGTCAGTGCAGATACACAAAAGTTAATTGAGGATTGCTACACAACAAAAGCACCTGTAATAACGGTTATGGAGGTTAATATTGATGCGTTGGAATATGGAGAAGTCACTATTAGCAGGGAAGGAAAAACTAAAACACTTGTCCGTGAAAAAGATTATATAGTGAATAAAAAGGGTACAGAGGTAGAATGGAAATCATATACCTATAAAATAAAGGCAGATAATTTTTCTTCAGATGGTGTCTATTCAGTAGGATTTTATTCTGTTGATAAGGCGAAAAATGCATCGAACAGCCGTATGAAAGGTAAAGAAATAGAATTTGTATTGGATACAACAGCGCCTAGTATTGTGGTAGATGGCATAGAATCTGGCAAGACTTATAAAGAACAGGAGAAAAAAGTTACATTGGATGTAAAGGACAATCTATATCTTTCAGATTTGCAAGTTACAGACAATGGAGAAACAATATTATGTATGTCTGAAAGAGAATTGACAGAAAAGAATGGTATCATTACATTTCTTTTGCAGGAAAAGGAGACAGAGCGAGAGATTGTTATCACAGCTAGAGACAAAGCAAAAAATGAGCAGATACAAAGATTTTATGGTGTGTTAATATCCTCAAAAAAGGAAGTTCTTCAACAAAGTGTTAAGAAAAAAACACAAAATAAAAAAGGGATGACTGAAAGAAATATGGTAACAGAGGATATAACAGAATATAGTAATAACCTTACAGAACCAATTTATCAGAAAGAAGACTATCTCTTATATGGTGTCAGTGCTGTTACATTTATTGTGGTATTCGTGACAGCAGGGATTGTTCAAATTAGAAAAAAGCGACAAAAGAAACTTTAAAAAAATCAGGAGAAAACAATGCTTGAGATTGGTTCTATCGTTGATGGAAAATATAAAATATTAAATCAAATTGGTCAAGGAGGAATGAGTGTCGTATATCTTGCAATGAATGAGCGCGCCAATAAACAATGGGCAGTAAAGGAAGTTAGAAAGGATGGTATACAGGATTTTGCATTTGTACGACAAGGATTAATTGTTGAGATGGAGATGCTCAAAAGATTGAGGCACCCCTATCTGCCAACGATCATTGATGTGATTGATTTAGAGGATAGCTTTTTGATTGTTATGGATTATATAGAAGGGATACCATTTCGTAAAGCGCTTGAAATGTATGGAGCATTGCCTCAAAAGGATGTAATAGAATGGGCAAAACAGCTCTGTGAAGTTTTGGGATATCTTCATAGCAGACCGTTTCCAATTATCTATAGAGATATGAAACCCGATAATATTATGCTCAAACCAGATGGGAGTATTGCACTGATTGATTTTGGTGTTGCACGAGAATACAAACCATATGCGTTGCAGGATACTAGAGCATTGGGGACACAAGGATATGCGGCGCCAGAGCAATTTGGAGGACAAGGGCAAACGGATGCAAGAACTGACCTCTACGGTCTTGGAGCAACGCTGTATCATCTTGTGACAGGACATAATCCAGCAGAACCTCCTTATGAAGTGTTTCCAATTCGCCATTGGAATCCAGCATTATCACAAGGTTTGGAAAAAATTATATGGAAATGTACGCAAAAAAATCCAGAGGAGCGCTATCAATCTTGTGCAGAAATGCAGTATGATTTAGAACATTTTCAGGAATTGGATAATAGATATTCTCTAAAACAGAAATTTCGGTTGATATCCTTTTTGGGAATGTGTATTTTCACGGTTATTTTTTGTTTGATAGCAGTGTGGGCACATCAAACTAAAAATTCGATTATTATACAGAAATATAATGATTACATAGAAGCTGCAAAAAGCAGTACAACTGTTGATGAGCAATTTGCGTATTATGAGAAAGCACTACGGTTAAGGCCAGAAGAAAAGCAAGCCTATCTTGAATTAATTGATAAACTTTATTTAAGCGATGATGTTCTGACAGCAAAGGAAGATCAGCAGTTGCGTTCTTTGTTGATTCGGCGTACAAATACAGGAAAGACCTATGAAGAAGTATTGAGAGAACAGGTTTCAGGATATGAAGAACTAGCATATAAGCTTGGAATTGCCTATTTTTATTGTTATGAAGAACATGGAAACAAAGTTTTATCAGCCAAATGGTTGACAATTGCGGCAAATGCCACAACGCTGGATGCACGTCAGATTCAGAGAGCATCAAAACTTGGTAGGATTGCGGAATACTATGCAGGGTTAGGAGTCGAAAATCGATCTGGAGATGTTAACATTAGTTATGCGATGTATTGGCAGGACCTCTGTGAAGTTACCAAAGGCAATATAACAGCACTTGATAATGCGACAACAGCATTAATGGTATACCAAGAGATGGTGTATCAGATTTATGTGAATGCAATAAAGTTTGAGCGGGCAGGAGTTCCAAGAGCGGCATTACAAAAGCAATTAAATGATATCAAAAACCATTTGGAGAAAGAGATAAATACTAATTCTTTACAAGAAACAGATAGAATAAAACAGCTTGCAGAAGAATTAAAAGTCAATATTGTACAGGCACAAAGAGTGCTGGAAAGTGGGGAATTGTGATAAAAAGCAGCGTTTTATTGACAGATATTATACAGGTTCAGAAAATGATAGAACAATATTACCAAATATTTTATTATTGTCGATTAATTGCGATTTTATGTGGTGGAGGGGCTGCAATTCTTTTCTTGGTATTTGAAATTCCAAAAGTATTAGGTGAACTTACAGGTATAACAGCAAAAAAGAAAATTAAGGCGTTTCAGAGAAAAAATGCATCCACTGTGCAATATATGCAAAAAAATTTTTGTGGAGTAACTACATTGCAAGACATAAAAGACAACAATGAGACAATAATGCTAGACGAGGAATTTAAGACGCAATTACTAGAAGATTTTGCGTTGTTTCACAAGGAAACATAAGTTGCAAAAGAGGCAGTACTTTGCTATAATGTGGTTGCATAATTCTAAGAAATTTTATTTGTATGTGAATTTTAATATTAAGTACAAAAAACTCTAAAAGATAATTGACAAAAATAAGACAGAGATAAGATACGAAGAAAAGGGATACAATTTTCTTGAGAAAGCAGGTCTGTATAAATGGATGAACATATAATAAGTTCAAAATACGAGGTGATATTGGATAAATCGGAAGTCTTTGAGTTTTGTTTGTATGCAATATGGGACCAAATAAAACGGAGAAAATATGTGTGGATACTAATGCTCTTTATTGCTATAATGGATTCTTTTGCAACAATCTATCAAACACGCACAAAGTAGGTTGATACCTTATGAAAAAGAGCGATTTGATCCATCTGATTATCCAAATTATGTATCTTTGGAGGAGCAGATAAAGGTACTTGAATCATTAGGAATTGAAAGAGCACAACAAGTAGCAGTATCAATACAAGAGTGGATGGATGAGTACCATATGCAGGCGCAAATTGAGGGAGAGCCTTATTATTGGCTTTTAATGGAATTAGGTATGCCTTTTTATAATGAGGAAGGTGTGATTTTGAATTATCCAACAGAGGTGTTTTCCTTTGATTTTGAAGGATATGATATCAGTACAGACTACATTGAGATTTTAAATGGGATGCTTGCGCTGGCAAAAGGAAGTTGCCTTGACAGTGTATCAAATATTCGTGAAGATATTACAAAGGTAAATTGGGAACAGGGTGATGGAAAAATTACACTTTATCTGGAATGGAACGGGCAAGAGTATGCGTGGGATATGGATGTGTATTATGACTGGATTGATAGTAAAGTAATAGGTGTACTGAATGTATTGTTGCTTGAGGAAGGCACACAAAAGCTATTTTATATGACTGGCGATAATGGACAAGGTGCAATTATCTTTTTCTGTACGCCTGAGTGGGCAGAAGCATTTTCAGAAAAAACAGGTTTAAAACTATGGCATTACGAGGCGTGGACGGATGCGCAAAAAGAGTATGTAAAGATACACTAAGGGAGATAACATCATGACATTAAAAGAATTACCGATTGGAAAGACAGCAGTAGTTGTTTCAGTGGGAGGCGAAGGTGCGCTGCGACAGCACTTTTTAGACATGGGTGTGATACCAGGTGTGGAAGTAATGATGGTGAAATATGCGCCGATGGGAGACCCTGTGGAACTTCGGATTCATGGCTATGAGCTTACTCTAAGACTAGCGGATGCTGAAAAGATTATGATTGAGGAGGTGCGTGAGGCAGAACAGGAATCACTAAAAGATACGCAGAGACAGATTAGACGCAAAACACATCATCCTGGATTGGGTGAGGGTGGTAAATACCATACAAAAGAAGATGAAAATCCATTGCCGGAAGGAGAATTATTAACTTTTGCACTTGCAGGAAATCAAAATTGTGGAAAGACGACTCTTTTTAATCAGTTGACAGGCTCAAATCAGCATGTGGGTAATTTCCCAGGTGTGACAGTAGACAGAAAAGATGGCAGTATAAAAAATAGACCCAATACGCTTGTGACAGACTTACCAGGCATCTATTCGCTCTCGCCCTACACAAGCGAAGAAATTGTTACAAGACAATTTGTTTTAAATGAAAATCCCAGAGGAATTATCAATATTGTCGATGCGACTAACATTGAAAGAAATTTGTATTTGACAATGCAGCTTTTGGAGCTAGATATTCCAATGGTACTCGCACTCAATATGATGGATGAGGTGCGGGAGAATGGTGGTTCTATCAGGGTAAATGAGCTTGAGAAATTGCTGGGAATCCCTGTTATACCAATATCCGCAGCAAAAAATGAGGGAATTGATGAGCTGATTGACCATGCAATCCATGTGGCAAAGTATCAGGAACATCCTGACAGGCAAGATTTTTGCGATGCAGAAGATCATGGTGGAGCAGTACATCGGTGTCTTCATAGCATTATGCATCTGATTGATGACCATGCATTGGCAGCAAAGATTCCAGTTCGTTTTGCGGCTTCCAAACTTGCAGAGGGGGATAAGCGCATGCTCAAGCGACTTAATCTTGATATTAATGAGCAGGAGACATTAGACCATATTATTTGCCAGATGGAAAAGGAACGTGGATTGGATCGAGCGGCTGCTATAGCAGATATGCGATTTTCATTTATTAGTAAAATTTGTAGAGAGACGGTAATTAAGCCACGTGAGAGCAAAGAACATATACGCAGCACTGCAATAGATCGGATTCTAACAGGAAAATATACAGCGATTCCAACATTTGTTATTATTATGGCAGTCGTTTTCTGGCTGACTTTTAATGTGATTGGCGCAGGGCTTTCGGGACTTTTGGAGATGGCAATTAGCGCTTTGACAAATGCTGTTGCAACTGCGATGGAGACAGGGCGGGTAAATCGTGTACTTCAATCACTTGTTATTGATGGAATCTTTAATGGTGTGGGAAGTGTGTTGAGTTTTTTACCAACGATTGTGACACTATTCTTTTTTCTGTCTATGCTTGAGGACAGTGGATATATGGCGAGGGTGGCGTTTGTTATGGATAAACTTCTGCGCAGGATTGGTCTATCTGGCAGAAGTATTGTACCAATGCTAATTGGATTTGGCTGTACTGTTCCAGGGGTTATGGCAAGTAGAACATTGCCGTCAGAGCGTGATAGAAAGCTTACGATTTTGTTGACACCGTTTATGAGTTGCTCGGCAAAGGTACCAATTTATGCGTTTTTTACTGCAGTATTTTTTCCTGGAAAAGGTGCTATTGTTATGGTAGGACTTTACTTTATTGGTATCTTTGTAGGAATCTTGACAGCAGTGATTATGCGTAGGTTTCGTTTTAAAGGAGAAGCAGTTCCGTTTGTGATGGAGCTGCCAAATTATCGTATGCCAGGGGCGAGAAATGTCGCGCAACTTTTGTGGGAGAAGGCCAAGGATTTTTTGCAGAGAGCGTTTACAGTCATTTTTGTCGCGACAATATTAATCTGGGTTTTGCAGAATTTTGATATGCGTTTGAATGTGGTGAAGGATTCCCATGACAGTATTTTAGCAATGGCTGCCGGAGTTATTGCGCCGGTGTTTGCGCCTTTGGGATTTGGTGACTGGAGAATTTCAACCGCATTGATAACTGGATTTATGGCCAAAGAAAGTGTGGTGTCAACGGTGTCTGTTTTATTTGGAAATACAGCAAATCTTTTTACCACCATCACGCCTTTTGCGGCAGTCAGCCTCTTAATTTTCTGTTTGCTTTATACGCCATGTGTGGCAGCAATCGCTTCGGTGAAACGAGAGTTGGGAGGGAAATCCGCGGTATTCATGGTATTTGGTCAATGCGCAATTGCATGGATATGTGCTTTTGTGGTCAGATTGGTTGGGTTGATGTTTGGTTTCTAAAGGAGGGAAGGATAACATTATGGATTACGACGATCGTATGATAGAAGAAGTTTTGAAACATTTGGACAGTGAGTTGTCTCATGGAGCAGCTCGCATGAGTGTCATTTTTGATGACACAGCAGAGGATGCAAAAACTGTGTCACATAAATGTTGCCATAGTTATGGCAGACCTGCTACAGAAACAGTGGGATTACTTGATATGTATACTGATATTAGTGCAGGAGATTCAGACAGAGAAGGACGATAGAAAGGCTTTATCTGTGTTTCGTATGCAAATAGAATAGAGAAAATTTATCTTCCCTATTCTATTTATGTACACGGGCACCCAAGTGAAATTTGTCATCAAACCGATTTATCGGTTCGCTGATGGGTGCCCGGCGCGCAAGTAGGAGGAAGTAAACCTTCTCTACTCGATTATGGTTGTTTTGGAGTATCCCATAATAATCCCCATGCCGTCTTTTGGCGGCTTAAATAGAAATGAAAAACGCTGTCTTTTGCGTTTTTCATTTCTACATTTACATTAGATTTTCCAGATTCAAATGGAATGACACAGCCATCTATACCAGAAAGTACATAGAAGCTTTATGGTTTAATAAAAATTTGTTCTTTCTCATATTTTTTGGAGCCCACTTTGTTACTATATGCGTTATATGCGCATGCAAACTAGTCTCCGTCTTAGCCCTCTTTAAGTACAGTGTTATACATAATAGTAACTTTGTTCATTATCTGTTTTGTCTTTGCATTATCACCGAAAAGTATTTATACATAGGGTATCAAAAGATTGCTTATATATGGAGAGGATTCCATGATGATATAGAGATTCTAGCATTGTGGGAATGATTACTAATAATCCGCTGATTGGGATGAACCACTAATTTGTATTCTATATGCAGATGACTTTTTTACAATTGGTGGTATAAATACAATTAAGAGTAGAGGGATTCATGTGCTATAAGATATAAAAGAAATTGGATGTATGGCAGCAGAGAAGTGAATTTATTTGATAGAAAATCTGCAAGAGATATCTATTTGCCAGTGTACAATGCATGGAGAATTGATTTTGCGCAGTTCTGTTGCGCAAGTTTCACAAAAAATTTAATATTTCGTTAATTTACCTTATTCGTTTTGTATGATATGATGAAATTATTCAGTGGTTCATGTTAATTTATTGCAGTGTGAATTGGTTCTGTGTCAACAAAGTTGACTTGTCACATAACAATAATTTGCCCTGTAATAGCAGAGGATTCAGTTCTGTATCAACAAAGTTGACTTGTCGCTGTAAGAATGCCAATGGTATTTTAGAATTGTATTATAGTGTTGTATTATAATAATAGCATGATGTTTTGGAGAGTAAAATTGAAAATGTGTTCATCTGTGAGAGAAAAGTGAGGCAGTAAGATGGCAGGAATATTGTATGATGCTAGACGTATCAAAGCTTACGAAGGGCTTATGGCACTGGGGGAACTTGCGTGCGAGTCCAGGCAGTGGTGTGATGCGCTTTGGGAAGATTTGATATTTGATTTAGAACTGATAGAGGAATTGGTATTTTATTTGGAACATCATTATCTAATGGACAAGGTACATTGTGCAGGATATGGATTGATAGACTTGTATATATGGCAGATGAACCAGTACAACCTTATCAGAGAATCGGGTAAGAATACAGCTGCTTGTAATAAGGATAAAATGGTACTTCATGCGTTCAGAGATATGATTGATATGAAAAAAGAACCTGCAACATATGTGAAAAGGTTAACGATGGGTAGAGGAATGGATCAGGCATAAGCAGATATTGGGGGTTATTTATGAACTGTGAGGAATTTTTAAGACAATTTCGTGATGCATTGGAGGGCAAAGTCTCAGAGAATCTGATACAGGAGAATGTAAATTATTATAAGTCATACATTAATAGTCAAACGATAGCAGGAAAAAGTGAATCTGATGTATTGTATTCACTTGGAGATCCCAGACTTTTGGCAAAGACGATTGAGGAGAGTAGTAAATTTGCATCTGAGAGTCGGCATGAATCTGACTATGGAAATTTTAATTCATCGCGCACATATGCTAGAAATGACACTTATACGAATACTGAGGAGGAAAGACACAGTAAGCTCCCGAAATGGCTTATAACCTGTATTGTTGTGGTAGTGGTATTGCTGATACTCTCAGGAATATTTCGGATGTTTATATTTTTGGCACCATATATTATTGTCTGTATGTTAATTGTTTTTTTATTTCGCGCTGTTCGCGATTGGTGGCATAAAAAGTAAAAAAGAAAAACGACCATTTACACGAAAGGTCGTTTTCCGTTAAGGGGAGTATAAATAATTAATATATAAGGGTTGTAAAGAGGATTGAAGGAGTATCTCTTTACTAATATTAGTATATCAAGTATATTCGGAAAGGTCAACTAATTTCTGAAAATAAAACTTAACAAACAATAATTGTCAGATTTGGGCAGTGTATCCAAAGTTAACATGATATGTAAATAAAAATTCTTGAATAAAAAAGTGCATTTGTGCAAATGATATCTGTGTAGCATGAAACAAGTGCTAATGACATGCAAAATAAATGTAAAGAGTTGTATGTCAGAAAAAAAGGATTTAAGTCCTAAATAATTGGAGGTATCATTATGGCTGGAACAAACAACAACGAGCAGAACAAGTCCAATAACAGCTATCAGAACTCTCAGAACTCACAGGGTTCTAACAGCACAAACAACAGCAATTCTGAGAATAATCAGAAGAATTGCAAGAACAGCACAAACAACAATAACAATAAATAATTGTTGCTGGAACAAAAAAGGCAAGGCTTGATTACAAGTCTTGCCTTTTTTGCGCAAAACTGTGTAAAGGAAACAAGCTGCTAAATCGGCAAATAAAATGTACAATAAGTAGACGAGATAACATGCCCTGCTCGATTGCATTTCTATACAGATAGAATAAGCTATCAAGATAGTGTATAAGTTGCATCACGACAAGTCTTTCTTTCCCTTATAGTAGGGATTTCTATAAAACTAAAATAGTATATAAGTTACATGACGACGATAAGGAAGGTTTCTATATCAATTGTATGATAATGTAGAGGAAAATGTATTACATGATACGCTGATGACATGTGAATAGAGAGTTATTTTTTTATTGATTGAGAAGGTTACAATTCATACCCATGGTAAAGTTCGTATTTATTTAAGATGATTCGATGTGAAATGCAACAATTGATATACATAAAATGCCATAAATCAAACATTTGGGCGGTGGTTCTGACACCATACAGCAAATATATAGTGCATGTGTAAAAAGCAATTTAAAAAGCGCTACGAGATAGGTTTTACTCGAAATTCTATTTGACAGAAAAGGCTAATGAATATAATATATTAAAAGAAAACATGATTTAGGAATCCTTGGAAAAGTGGAGCGTAAAATAAAAGATGAAAAGATATGAATTGATTGCACCTTGTCATTTTGGAATGGAAGCATTGTTAAAACGAGAAATCATAGAACTTGGATATGATGTGTCTCACGTTGAAGATGGAAAAGTGACATTTATCGGTGATGATGAGGCGATATGTCGTGCCAATATAGGACTGAGAACTGCTGAGCGAATTTTAATTAAAGTGGGAAGTTTCCATGCAGAGACTTTTGAGGAATTGTTTGTAAATACGAAAGAACTTCCGTGGGAAGAATTTATTCCTTTAGATGGAAAATTTTGGGTGGCGAAAGCCGCCAGTATAAAGAGTAAGCTTTTTTCTCCTTCTGATATACAATCTATCATGAAAAAAGCGATGGTGGAGCGATTAAAGCAGGTTTATCATGTAAATTGGTTTGCCGAGGAAGGACAGAGTTTTCCAATTCGTGTTTTTTTAATGAAAGATATTGTAACAGTGGGACTTGATACAACAGGTGAATCACTACATAAGAGAGGGTATCGTAAATATACTGCCAAGGCGCCAATTGCAGAGAATCTTGCGGCAGCGATGATTATGCTGACGCCATGGAAAAATGATAGAATACTTGTGGACCCATTTTGCGGAAGTGGGACTATCCCAATTGAGGCAGCATTGATGGCAGCGAATATAGCACCTGGTATGAAAAGAGGATTTACAGCGCTTCGTTGGGAACATCTCATTGACAAGAAAATGTGGGATGACTGTTATGAAGAAGCAAGAGAATTGGTCGATTTATCGGTTCCTGTTAATATAGAAGGGTATGATATTGACCCAGAAATGATAAAAATTGCAAAGCAAAATGCGCATCTCGCCGGAGTAGAGCACATGATTCAGTTTGAGGTAAGGGACGTAAGACAGCTTGTACACAAAGCGCAGTATGGTTTTATCATAACAAATCCTCCATATGGTGAACGACTTGAAGAAAAGTCAACAATCCCAGTGCTTTATAAGAAGTTGGGAGAGCGATTTCGGTCGCTTAATACATGGTCTCTTTATTTAATTACTTCTTATGAGGAAGCGCAGCGAGATATTGGACGTAAGGCGGATAAGAATAGAAAGATATATAACGGCATGATGAAAACTTATTATTATCAGTTTATGGGACCACGTCCGCCAAAAAGATAGCAAGTAAAGACAATACAGAAAAATTTAAATGGAGGAATAAAAATGAAGGTAGATCGAATTATATTTGCGACAGGAAATGCTGGTAAAATGAAAGAAATACGAATGATTTTATCAGATCTTGGACTTGAAATACAATCTATGAAGGAAGCAGGAGTGGATATAGACATTGTGGAGGATGGAAAAACATTTAAAGAAAATGCGCTTATCAAGGCATCAGCCATTGCAAAGGAGCTTAAGAAACGGGATGTGAAGGCAGTCGTACTTGCAGATGACTCTGGACTTGAGATTGACTATCTAAATAAAGAACCAGGAATTTATTCTGCAAGATATCTGGGTGAGAATACTTCCTATACAGTGAAGAATGCCAATCTGATTGAGCGACTTGTTGGTGTTCCAGACGAGAAGCGTACTGCACGATTCGTATGTGCAATTGTAGCTGTTTTTCCAGATGGTAAGACATTTCATGCCGAAGCTACTATTGAGGGACAGATTGGATATGAGGAAAAAGGAGAGAATGGATTTGGATATGATCCCATTTTTTATCTTCCAGAATATGGAATGTATTCTGCTGAGCTTGCACCGGAGGAGAAAAATCGTATTAGTCACAGAGGAAAGGCTCTGGAGGAAATGAAAAAGGTGTTAAAAGCGCAGATGTGACAGCCGTGTAGGGAGTTGATTATGAAAGTATTGATTATCAGTGATACACATAGAAAAAACGAGAATTATATAAAGGTTCTGCAGAAGGTTGGAAAGCTGGATTTAGTCATTCATTTAGGAGATATTGAGGGCAGTGAATATACGATTCAAGAAGCGGCGGGCTGCCCTGTGGAAATGGTTGCAGGAAATAATGATTTTTTTTCCAATTTACCTTCCGAAAAGACTTTACAAATAGGGAGTTATTGTGTTATGATAACACACGGTCATCGTTATTATATTAGTATGGGTAATGAAATGTTAAAAAAGGAAGCGATTGCCCAGGGAATTGATATTGTAATGTATGGTCACACACACAAGCCTGTGATTGATATTTCAGATAATATTATAGCGATTAATCCAGGCAGTTTATCTTATCCCAGACAGGAAAATCGCAAGCCGTCATACATAATAATGGAACTTAATGCGGTCGGCAAGGCAGAATTTACGCTGCATTATATTGATTAAAAAAATTTTTGAAAATAAAATTAAAAATTTTTGAAATAAGTGTTGACAATAGTGATATTGTTATGTATAATAAAATTCGTCGTTGTGAGAGATAAAAAAGAAAATTGGACAACGGGGTGTGGCTCAGCTTGGCTAGAGCGCCTGGTTTGGGACCAGGAGGTCGCAGGTTCGAATCCTGTCACCCCGA